>Ga0081455_10000398_pt1 | contig 57265 bp, 42 predicted proteins | sample TabmetS3T2R1_FD_70207 | JGI IMG/M metagenome (GOLD analysis project Ga0081455, IMG submission 70207) | Tabebuia heterophylla rhizosphere microbial communities from the University of Puerto Rico - S3T2R1 | ecosystem: Host-associated > Plants > Roots > Rhizosphere ...
GCGTGTGTCGGAGACGGACCAAACTCAGTAGCAACAGCGCTGAACCGACGAGCAGCACGACCGAAAGCGCGACTTCACCGACGATGAGGCTCGCGCGAAACCGCCCGTCGCGGCTGCCGCCGACGGCGCTGCGGGCGTTGTCTTTCAAAGCGTCTGCGACGCGACCATGCGACACGTGCAACGCGGGCGCGCAGCCGACGAGCAGCGCCGACAGCACCGATACGCCAGCGGTGAACGCAAGCGTCGCGCCATTCAGGCTGAGTTTCGTGCCCGCGGGCAGCGGACTCGAGCCGAGGATTCCAGCCACGCCGCTTTTTCCGACCGCGCCGGCGAGAAGGTGCTGAATCAAGTCGAGCGCCCACGAACTGAACAACACGCCGAGCAAACCGGCCGCGGCGCAGAAGACGAGGCTCTCAGTGAGGAATTGGCGCACAAGCTGGCCGCGCGTCGCGCCAAGCGACAGGCGCACGGCGATTTCTTTTCGGCGCGCGGAGAGCCTGCCGAGAAAAAGCGAGGCGACGTTCGCGCACGCGATCAGCAAAACAAAACCTACTGCGGCGAGCAGAAGGTAGAAAGTCGGCTTGAAATTTCCGACGAGCTCTTCAGCAAACAATCTTGTCGCACCACCGTGCCTGCCATCGAAGTGCGTGGGGAAGGCCGCCTTGTAGTTTTCCGCGAGCGTCTTCACTTCGGCGGCCGCTTGCTCGAAAGTGACGCCGTCTTTGAGTCGCGCGGTCACGTCGATGTAGCCCGCGCCGTTTTCGACCTGTTGGGGTGTGATGTCTTGCGGCTCGAACACACGCGGCATGAAAACCATGACGGTGTTGTAGGGATTGCTAAGGGCCGGCGGCAGGATGCCGACGACCGCGTAGGGCGCACCGCCGAGCGTGATATTTTCGCCCACCAGCGAGTCGCGCCCGCCGAAGAAACGCTGCCAACATTCGTAACTGAGGATCGCGACGTTCGGCCCGCCGGCCGTGTCCTCTTCCTTGGTGAAATTCCGTCCGCGCAGCGGCGCGACCCCGAGCGTCGGAAAAAAGTTCGCGCTAATCTGGAGCGAATTGAGTTGCTCGGGATCGGCTCCGGCGCGCGTGAGCGCGTAGCTGGCGAAATTTGCCGCGGCGACGTTGGCAAACGACTGCTGATGGTCGCGGATGAATTCGTAGCGCGGCCACGAGACATAGCGGGTGTTGTAGTTGAGCGCCGGGTTGCTCACCCAAATGCGCACGAGCCGCTCGGAATGCGGCAACCTAAGCGGATGCAGCACGACGGTATCGAATGCGGAAAATAGCGCCGTGTTCGCGCCAATACCCAGCGCGAGCGTGACGACCACGACGAATGTAAATCCAGGCGATTTGCGAAGCTGGCGCAAAGCGGACTTCAAGTCATTCATATCACTCGGTGCGTAGTGCTTGAATTGGGTCGATACGTGTGGCGCGGCGCGCCGGAAGCAAACACGCCAACAGCGCGGCGACGGCCAGCACGGTTGCCGCAGCGCCGAGCAAAAATGGATCGTGTGGAGAAATCTGATAGAGCTGGGCCGCGAGCAATCGCCCAACCGCAAATGTTCCGGTCAAACCAATGATCAACCCGAGAATGACCGGGTTCATTCCCTGCCGAACGACCAAACGAAGGACATCGATTGTCTGTGCGCCCAGCGCCATCCGCACCCCAATCTCGCTGGTACGCTGCTCGACGGTGTAAGCGACGGCGCCATAAATTCCAACCACCGCAAGAAGCAGGGCGATACCCGCGAAAACGCCGAGCAGCGCCATCGTCAAACGTCGATCACCGAGCGAATCGCTCACGATGGCCTCGAGTGTATTCGGCTGAATAATTGGCAGGCCGTCGTCGACTTTCTTCAAGGCGAGCCGCACAATTCCGGTGGTCGCTTCGGGCTTCGTGGTACTGCGCACGAGCACATTGAAAAATGGGCTGCTGCGTTGCGGCCAAGGCCGGTAGAATTCGACGTCGTTCGTTTTGGACAGGTCTTGCGATCGTACATCGCCGACAATGCCAACAACCTCGGCAGCCGCGCCGTTGCCATTATCTGTCCCAAAAAGAATGCTATGTCCCAGGGGATTTTCGTTCGGGAAAAGATTCTTCGCAGTCGCGCTGCTTAAAATTACAACGAGTGGCCGATCAACGCCGTCTCCTTCGGTAAAGTCCCGTCCGGAAACAAGCGGTATGCTGAGCGTGCGAAAGTAGTTGGGAGAAACGCTGCGGGTAATCCCGAGTGGCCGCTGGGTCAGCGGCACTGGATTTCCATCAACGCGCGCATAAGGCGCCCTGGAGATCTCTCCCGACAACGGCACTGCGCCGGTGACCGATGCGACTTCTACGCCGGGCTCGTTTTGTAATTCCGCAGTTAGCCGCTGAACGAAGCGGGCCTGCGAAGCAGGATCGGGATATCGCGCCGGCGGCAACGCAATCCCACCGGCCCAAATGCGTTCCGACCGAAAACCGGATTCCTGTCGACTGAGCCGAACGAAACTTGAGATCAGCATCGCCGCGCTCGCAATCAATGCGACTGAAAGTCCTACCTGCGCTGCGACCAAACCGCGACGGAGACGATGTTGCCGATGACTCCCCTTCGTGGCACCACCGCCTTCCTTCAGTCCTTCGACCAGATCGGCGCGCGAACTTTGCCAGGCCGGGTAAAAACCCATGAGCAGACCGGTGACGATCGATAACGCCAGCGTGAAACCGAGCACGGGCAGATGTATTGACGCGCCGCTCTCCAGCGGAACATTTTGCCCGGCCATCCGCGGAACAACCGATACCGTCCAGAGCGCCAGACATAATCCGGCCACACCCGCAATAACGCTCACCAGAGTGCTCTCGAGTACGAACAACCGAACGATGCTACTGCGCTGGCCCCCCACCGCCATGCGCAACGCAATCTCGCGCCGACGTCCTGTGAAACGCACCAACAATAAGTTTGCTACGTTGCTGCACGCAATGAGTAACACGGCGCTGACCGCCGCCAACAGTGTCATGAACGCAGGACGCAGGTTTCCGGTTACATCTTCCGCGATCGGTACCAAATAGGATGCCCAACTGTTGTCCGCATTTTCGGGTCGCTCCTGGCGATAGCCTTGCACGAGCGCCGGCATGGTGGCTTGCGCCTGTTGGATCGTTTCCCCGGGCTTCAATCGGGCGATGACACGCATAAAACTAACTCCTCGCATCAGTCGGTCCTTGCTGATGTCCGCAGGTTCGAAGAGTTTGTTCGCAAAGATTTCAGTGTCGCGACCGAACCATGAAATCGGCAGGTTGGGCAATACACCTATTATTGTGTTAGGCACGCCGTTCAGTGCGATGCTGCGACCCAACACATTCGGGTCGGAGTTTAAGCGTTTGCGCCAGAAGTTTTCCGTCACCATCACGACATCCCCTTTCGCCTCTTCCTCAGGCAGAAAATTACGTCCAAGTATTGGGTGGATGCCGAGCAGATCGAAATAGTTGGCCGTCACATTGCGGCCGAACAGTTGCACAGGCTCGCCGATTTCAGTCAGAATAAAACCGTTCCCCCGATCCGCGGCGATGCTGGAAAAAGCAGTTTGTGCGTCGCGATAATGCCAGAACTTCGGGACCGAAAAGGGCATTTCCTTTAGATTGCGGTCTTTTGCTTCACCATAGATCCGCACCACGCGCGTCGGCTCGTGAAACGGCAGCCGATGCAGGAAAAGATCGTGCATCAAACTAAAGATCGCAGTGTTCATGCCGATCCCGAGCGTCAGCGTGAGCACCGCGAGAAAAGTAAATCCGGGCGACTTACGGAGTTGGCGTAAAGCGAATTTCAAGTCATTCATGTCATTCGGCGCGCAGCGCAATCATTGGATCGATACTCAAGGCACGGCGTGCAGGGAAAAAACAGGCCAGCAGTGCTATTGATACAAGCAACAGCGAAATTAAGAGGAAGGTCGGCGGATCAGTTGCTTTCACTTCGAACAGCAGGTTTCCGAGTACGCGCGTGAGACCCCATGCAGCAGCTAAACCAACGGCTACGCCCAACAGAGTCAGCTTTGCTCCCTGGCTAAGAATGAGTTGGAGCACGTGGCTACGTTGTGCGCCTAAAGCCACGCGAAGTCCGATCTCGGCTGTTCGTCGAGAGACCGCATAAGCCATCACGCCGTAGAGCCCAAGCGCGGCGAGCAATAGGCCTGAAACCGCAAGTGTTCCCATCAAAACTGCTCCGAAACGCTCGGTCACGAGAACTCCGTTCAGGATCGTGTTCATCGTAAAAATGTTTGAGACGGGTTGATCCGGATCGCACGTACGGATGACGTCACGCAACGCCGTGGTCAGCGACCTTGGATCTACGCGGGAACGCACCACCAGATTGAGCGGGAAATCGTTCTCCACTTGCGCGTACGGGACATACCATACAGGGCGATTGATCCGATAATTGAACAGATCCTCCTTTACGTCTTTGACCACGCCGATGACAGTCATCCACGGAAAGGTTTGTCCGGCACGAGTGCGACGGACTCGTTTGCCGATCGCGTCTTTCCCGGGCCAGGCCTGGCGAGCGAACTCCTCGCTAACGACAACAACAGGCAGGGTGTCCGCCCGATCATTTGCGTCGATGAATCGGCCCCGCAAGAGAGTAACGCCCAGCGTTTCCAAATAGCCAGGGCTGATCACACGGTGCGAAGTGATTGGCACGTTGTTTGGATCAGCCGGTGGCCGTCCTTCAATATCAAAGATTGCGTCATAAGCGATCTCACGCTCGAGCGGGATGTTTGTCGTTAGTCCTGCGGACACGATGCCAGGTAGATTCCGAGTCCGCTCAAGCACTGCGTCGGCAAACGCGATCCGCCGTCTATATTCCGAATATTTCGAAACCGGCAACTCCATCTTCGCGGTCAAGAGCCTGTCGGGATTGAATCCGAGGACAACGTGTTGCAGTCGCTGAAAGCTTTGCACCATCAACCCACCGCAAATCAACAGCATCAACGCGATGGCGATCTCAGCCACGATCAACCCCTTTAACCACCGCTGGCCCGAAGGATTGCCCCCACTTCGTTGTTCGCCCTGTCTGATTCGTGGCATCAGCTCATCTTCGCTGGCGCCTCTGAGCGCCGGCAGCAACCCAAAGGCGACGCCGGTCAATACGGTGACGCACAAAGCAAAGCCCAAAACCCGCTTGTCGATTGAGAAATTGCGAAAAAACGCGGCAAGCGAAATCCCCTGCATCGGATTCAAGGCGGCAAGCATCGGGAGCAGCCAGTAGGCGAGAAGCAGACCCGCCACACCGCCGATGAGCGCCAATAACAGATTCTCCGTGAGAAGTTGCCTAACGATACGCCAACGCCCCGCACCTAGTGTGCGTCGGAGCACGAGTTCCCGTTCGCGAGCCACTCCTCGGGCCAATTGCAGATTCGCCACGTTCGCGCAGCAAATCAGCAACAGGAAAGCGACGCCGCCCATGAGTGCGAATAATGCCCGACGCACTCGACCTTCCAGGTCGCCTAACAAATCCTGACGAAGCGAAATGACTTTTACCGTCCAGCCGCGGCGAAAATTAGGATATTCTTGCTCCAGCTGGCGCGCGATTGCCTTTAGTTCTGCATCGGCCTGTCTCAAACTGACGCCTGGCCGTAGCCGCGCGATAATTGTATTGTTCGTTGCTGCGCGTTCGGTCAAAGGCAAGCTGTCGATGTCCGCTTGCAACGGAATCCAGACGTCAGCGATGCCAGGAAGATCAAATCCTAGAGGCAGTACACCTACGATATTATAACTGCGCCCGTCGAGATTGACTAATTGATTGATGACCTCCGGGTTGCCCCCAAAATTTTTCTGCCAAAGACCGTAGCTGATCAGCGCCACCGGAGGTCCACCCGGTCGGTCTTCTGCGGACGAAAATGCGCGACCCAAAACCGGTTTTGTGCCCAACGTGGACAGGTAACTCGCCGTCACGGTTGCGCCGCGAACACGTTCCGGTTCACCGCGGCCGGTTAAATTGAAGGAACGTACCGTTCCGACGCCGGTGCTGGCAAAACAATGAGCCTGATCCCGATACGCGGTGTACTCCAAGAACGAAGATCCGAAAGGGTCAAATCCTTCGCGCAACGTAACGGGAACAACGAGGCGGTCGATATTCTCAACTGGTAACGGCCGAAGCAGAAGTGCGTTGGCGGCGCTAAAAATCGCCGTGTTCGCGCCAATGCTAAGGGCAAGGGCCGCAATGGCGATCAGACTAAAACTACGTTGTTTAAGCAATACGCGCAGGCCATAGCGAACATCCTGCCAAAGCGTTTGCATTTTTATCGCTTCTCGTTAGGCGGCAATTCGATCTTCAACAACGCGGCCGTCAAATAAGTGAACCGTGCGATCAGCATGTTGAGCGAAGCGCTCGTCATGTGTGACCATGCAAATGGTGGCCCCGTTCTGGTGCAATTCCTTGAGGAGCTGCATCACTGCTTCGCCATTGCGCGAATCAAGATTGCCCGTCGGTTCGTCGGCCAGCAAAATGGCCGGTTTGCCCGCGAGAGCCCGGGCGACAGCCACGCGTTGTTGTTGGCCGCCGGAGAGCTGACTTGGCAAATGTTTTGCGCGATGCGCCATGCCCACGCGCTCCAGAGCTTCGGTGACAAACGATTTGCGCTCGCCAGCTGCCATTCCGCGATAAGTCAGCGGTAACTCAACGTTCTCGAAGACACTGAGATCTCCGATGAGATTGAAGCTTTGAAAGATGAAACCGATCTCGCGATTGCGAATGCGCGCCCGGTCCGCGAAGGAGAGATTGGCAACTTCGTGTCCCTTTAACGAGTAGCTGCCGTCAGAGGGAGTATCCAGCAGTCCGAGAATTGAGAGCAGGGTCGTCTTGCCGCAGCCCGATGGTCCAGCTATGGAAACATATTCGCCAGGCCGAATATCGAGGTGGATTCCGGATAGCGCATGGGTTTCTACTTCGTCAGTGAGAAACACCTTTGTGACGCTGCTTAGTCGTATAAGGGGATCTGATCCGTTGTTCATGATCGAGTTACCTGATTGGCTGATTTCTGATTCTGATTGCTGATTAGTTGAGTCGGATGTGTTCGTGACCATCGAAGGCGCTTGTATCGGAGAGAATCACCTGATCCCCCGGCTGGAGTCCGCTTAGAATCTCAATCGTGTTAACTGAGCTCTTGCCAAGTTTCACCGGAGTGCGCACAGCGTCCCCGCTGCCGTTGATGAGTTTGAACATGCCGACCGTGTTGTTCTCCTGGCCAAATGCTGGCCGGCCCACAAACACGACGTCGTCCAGGTGTTCGAGCTCGATTGTTCCGTCCACGCTAAGATCGGGTCGCGAGCCCTTCGGGAGCGGCTCATCGAATGCGACGTCGACGGTCACCGTCCCCTGCTCCACTGCCGGATCCACCCTCGTCACGTGGCCGTTCACCACGCCATTGCGAGTATCGATCACGGCTTTCTGATTGATCTGGATATCTTTTGCCTGTGTCTCGGCGATCTTTATCTGTGCTTTTAACTTCGTCGGATCGGCTACGCGGGCAAGATTGTCGCCTACCTTGAGTCGTTGACCGATTTGTACCGGCAATTGCTGCAGCACGCCGGACATTCCGGCTTTCACATGCAACGCTTCAACCTGGTCGAGTCTCAATTTCGCCAATTGTTTGGCTTGATCGACTGCGGCTTGTCTCGAGGCCAGCTGCGGCTCAATCGAATCGCGCGCGAATGCCAGCCGCTTTTGCTCGATCTCATCGCTCTTCTGGGATTCCTCTTCCTTAATCTTCGACTTCTTGTAGTCGAGCTCGGCGATCAAACCGTTCTTTGCCAACCGATCGTTCGTTTGGCGCTCCATTGTCGCTTGCTCGTATCCGGCGTGCGCCGCGGTTGTTTTCGATTCTTGATCGAGTAATTCGCGTTGCAAAGTTGCGCGAACGCTCGTTAGGTCGGCCTCCGCTGCGGACGCTTTTGATTCCGCGTCATGAGCGGCTTGCTCTAACTCAGGGCTGCTTAATTCCAAAATCACTGAGTCGGGCTCCACAGATGTGCCAGGCCAGATATTTATTTTTTCTACCCGCCCTTCCGTGTTTGTAGGAATCCAGCGAATATCCTCCGGTACGAGTGTGCCGAGTCCGCGTACCTGACGCACCATTGGGCCGCGTTTAACGGTATCGATCCAGACTGTAGAACGATCGATGCTCGGGACTGCCGGTTTCAATCGTGAGATGGCTATCGTCGCCAGGATTAAGCCAAGCGCGCAACCAGCGATCATCATGATGCGGCGCTTGCGCTTCTTCGCCGCTACGCCTACGCGCGGTACGTCCATAGAGGAAAGACTCGACGTGAATCCGGCCGGCCGCACAATCGTTTCTTCTTTTGATTTTCTCTCGGGAACCACGGCTGGATCAAAGTTGAGCAAATGCACGACACAGTTCCACCACCGCATTCGTCGCGCCTACCATTGGCACGGCAGCGGTGATGACGATGACTACGAAGCAAACTGCTTCCAGGAGAAAATCGTACCTCGCCTCGTTTTGAAAATATTGACCGCTGATATTGTGAAAATGCGGTGCTCGCGTTCTGAAGCATGGTGCCCGATACCCGTCAAGGTTCATTGGGCGATAATTGCAGTCAATCAGCGGGAACCTGTTGCCCTTTCCAGCAATTTTTGAGATCGGCTTCATATTTCCTTTCGGTTATCTGGAAGCAACTGTTGCAATGTCTGTGCCAAGTCGTGAGAACACGTCGCAATACGCAGTAGAAGAGCGACTTAGCTTTATTTAGGAAGCGTGCGGCAACCTCTAGTTAGTCCGGTTGTGGGACTTCCCAGTCCCAGGTTTGGGACTGTTTTTTGGGAAAGTGATTAGAACGGCAGGCGCAGCAAAGCTTCCGCACCTTTACCGTTTTTCCGATTAATTAGCGCCAATGATCCACCGTGGGCTTCGGCGATTTGGCGACTCAGCGGCAGACCGATCCCAGAGCCTTCGGGCTTCGTTGTGAAAAACGGAACGAAAAGATTCGCGGGATTCATGATTCCGGGACCTTCGTCCTGAACGAAGATTTCGACTGCATCTTCTTTCTCGCGCCATCCGATCATGACTTTGCCGTGTGTCTCGAGCGCTGCATCAACGGCGTTGTGCACAAGATTGATTAATACTTGTTCAATCTGAGCTGCGTCTGCGCGAATTGCCGTTTGAGGACCTGGCGCGACTTCCACATTGAGCCTCGGTTCCAAGTCCACGACCCGTTGAACCAGCTTGCCAAGATCGACCTCCTGTTTTTGGGGAGGCGGAAGCTTTGTCAGGCGCGTGTAGGCTTGTAGGAAACGGCTGAGCGAATCCGCGCGTGACGCGATAGAGTTTAGTCCAGCCCCCGCATCATCTTTCCAATCAGGGGGAAGAGGGTCTCGCCGGAGTAGCGATTCCAAACTGGCGGCCAGTGATTTGATTGGCGCCAGTGAGTTGTTCATTTCATGGCCGAGGACACGCACAAGTCGCTGCCAGGCGCGACGCTCCTCTTCACGCAGCGTGCGACTCAGGTCCGTCAAGACCAGTAGTTCGTGCGGCAAACCCTCCTCACGAAATGAGCTTCGCCGGATTCCCCAACGGCCTGATCCCCCGGGGAAATTCAATGTAAGCGGTTCGTCCTCGTCCGCTTCAAGGCATGGGCCGAGAGACAACTCGCCTGCGGTTCTGCCTAACAACTTGTCCATGGGTTGTCCCAGCAAGGTTTCCCCGGCGCGATTGACGAGCCGCAGCCGCCGATTGGGATCAAATGTGAAAACTGCGACATCGATTTCGCTCATGATCGTGCGCAACAGAGCGGTCGCCTCGAAGGCGCCCAGACGCTGGAGGCGCAATGTTTCACCGAGTGAATTAATTTCCAGGAGGACTTCGCCCAATGCATTGCCCCCGCGGGCTCCCCTTGCACGGATGGAGTAATCGCCCTCGCGTAACGCCGCTAGCAAATTAGACATGGTTTGCAACGGCCGAACAGTGTGCTCGCGCGTACTGGAAATAAAAGCAAGGAAGAAGCCAACGATGAGAATCGTCAGCGTCCACTGCACTTTAGCGCTGTAATCGCCCAGCCAAAGAAGAGTAAGCGCAACAAGAATGGCAGGGACAGCTGCGGCAAAAGTGAGCCAGGTAATTTTTCCTTCGTAGGACAACTGGTGCCGATCTTTCGGCCTGCGTCTCATGACAACGAGAATTCGAAATCCGAAAAGCGCCAGTCCGGCTCGGACCGAAATTCGAAATTGTCAGAGTCCATATTGCTGCAGACGACGGTAGAATGCACTTCTGCTTAACCCGAGTGCCTCCGCCGCTTTTCGCGCGTTTCCGTCATTTCGGGCCAGCGCTTTTTTGATTAGGAATGCTTCTACTTCTTCAAGACTCATCTCCTCGAGATCGCGCGATTCACCACGACCATTCGTCAGGCCCAGATCGCCTGCACAGATTTGTTGTTCCCGCGTCATAAGCACAGCTCGTTCGACAATATGATCGAGCTCTCGAACATTTCCCGGGAAGCGGTGCTGTAAGAGAGATTCTCGAGCTGTCTCATCGAAACCGGCTATATGTTTTCGATAATGCTCCGCGTGTTGAGCGAGGAAAGTATTAGCCAGTGGCATAATATCATCGCGCCGATCTCGCAGCGGCGGCAATCCAATCTGGATTGTATTCAAGCGAAACAAGAGGTCCTGCCGGAACCGTCCTGCTGTCACCTCGGTCTCGAGATTTGCATTTGTCGCGGAGATGATACGCACGTTCGCATGCAAAGTTTTCGATGAGCCAACTCGTTCGAAATCTCCCGTTTCGATGACTCGCAACAACTTTGCCTGTTGGGCAAGCGGGATGTTTGCGATTTCGTCCATGAAAAGGGTGCTCTCATCCGCAAGTTCGAATCTGCCTGTCCGATCCGTCTTTGCATCGGTGAAGGCGCCTTTAACGTGGCCGAACAGTTCGCTCTCGAAGAGTGTCTCGGATAAGCCGCCCATATTTACGGTGATCATTGCATGCGACGCTCGTGACGAAACAGCATGAATCGCGCGCGCGATCAGGCTTTTCCCAGTGCCGTTTTCGCCGGTGATCAGAACGTTGGCATCAGACGGCGCAACACGTGAAATCATTTCCACGACAGGCTGCATCGAAGGAGATTGCGCGATCAAATTTGGCATGGTGCCGCGCAGAAGTTCGTTTTGCGCCTCCAGCCTTCGTTCGCGACGGAGGGCCGAAGCGAGCTCAATCTGCGTCCTGACGATTGCTAACAACCGTTGGTTATCCCACGGTTTGGTCACAAAATCGCGCGCGCCCCGTTTCATTGCTTCCACGGCCAACTCGACAGTTGCCCAGGCTGTCATCACAACAATTGGCAGCGTGTTGTCAATCTGCCGGATTTTTGGAATTGCGGACAAGCCTTCCTCGCCGGACGTCGTATCGCGCGCGTAATTCAGATCCATTAGCAACAGCGCATACTCCTTTTTTTCCAACGCGTTGAAGATGCCGGTCAAAGATGTGGCAGCTTCCGTCTGATACCCTTCGCCTTTAAGCAGAATTCGCAGTGCTTCGAGCACGTCGCGTTGGTCGTCTGCAATGAGAATTCGACTCATCTTCTAAAGGCGGCCGCGGCCATTCCACCCGAGGTTGAGATTCGTTGTCACCAGCTAACTCTCAACCGCGTTTCCGGCGCTATGTCAATCGCATGCGTAAAGCAACGCTACTCGGCGCGTAACGCGGTAATTGGATCGACTCGAGTAGCGCGGAGCGCCGGCAGCCAACAGGCGATGAGAGCGACAACGGCCAATACGAACAAAGCAAAGGCCAGGGCCGGACCATCGAATCCGCCCACGCCGTAGAGCACACTTTGCAGTCCCCGACCTGCGCCCACGACGCCGAGCAATCCGATGATCAGGCCGGCAAGGGCAAGGATCATTCCCTGTAACAGAACAAGGCGAAAAACATCGACGCGTTGCGCACCGAGCGCGAGCCGAATTCCCAGTTCGCGTGTGCGCTGCGTCACCGTAAGCGCCATCACTCCATACAAACCGACGCACGCGAGCAACAACGCGATGCCGGCGAATACAGCGAGCAGCGACATCATCATCCGCCGCGAGCCGAGACTTTTCGCGATGTTGCTTTCCATCGTCGAGATGGAGGAAAAGGCCTGGTCGGGATCGAGCGCCTGGAGCTCGCGTTTGATTGCCGGGGCGAGCGCAAGCGGGTTGCCAGATTTCACACGCACCAGCAGCATGTTGCCACGGGTCGGCACCTGATCGCCGGCGAAGGTCATTTGCGGCCAATGGTATTGCTCCACGTTATCCTCACCGGGCGCTTCGTTGCGCGTGCGGGGCACCACACCGACGATCGTCAGCGGCGGGGGATTTTTTTCCTCCGATCGATTATCATCGATTTGCTGCCCGATCGGGTCTTTTCCGGGAAAATATTTCTGCGCGAGCGTTTCATCGATGATGACCGATCGCGGCCGGCCGGCGCGATCATCCTCGGTAAAAGCGCGTCCGCGAAGCAGCGGCATTCTCATCAGACGAAAATAATCAGGCGTAACCACGTTTACTTCCGCCTCCGGTCTGTCGCCAGGAGGAGTGGGCGGAGTTCCAGTGAGATGAAAGGAACTATCCCATTCGTTGTCATCAAATGGAATGTTCGAGCCGAGCGCAGCGGCTTCTACGCCGGGAAGCGCGCGAATTCGTTCTACGAGTTGATCATTAAACCGCGTGACCTTTTCGTCCGTGTCATAGCGCGCCTTTGGCAGCAAAACGTCGGCCACCAGAGTGTCTTCAGGATTGAAACCGAGCGGTGCGTTTTGCGCGTTGCGAAAACTCTTCAGAGTCAATCCCGCGCCGGCGAGCAGCAGCAAGGCTAGCGCGACTTGCGCGACAACTAAACCCGATCGCACACGCTGACGTTGCACGCCATCGCTGGTTCCACGGCCCCCTTCGTGTAGGGAAAGCGTGAGCGAAGCGGTACGCGAGACTCTGAACGCCGGCCACACGCCAACCAGGAGGCCGGTGCCGATCGCCACTGCAGCCGTAAATGCGAGCACTTTGAAATCGAGGTTCGCTTCCTGAAAACGAGTGGCATCAGACGGAGCAAAGCTCGCCGAACCGCCCGGCGCGATTGTCTTGATCAAATCGAGTCCCCAAAGCGCCAGGAGAACGCCAGCGACGGCGCCAAGCAAGGCCAAAATTGCGCTTTCGATGAAAACCTGCTTGGCGAGTTGGCCACGGCTTGCGCCAAGAGCGGCGCGCACAGCCAGTTCGCGCTCACGCCCGAGTGCGCGCGCAAGTTGCAGATTTGCGACATTAGCGCAGGCGATAAGAAGCACGCAGCCAACCGCTACGAGAAGCAAAGTGACACCCTGTTTGTAATCCTTTACTGCGGAATCCAGCAGGATCAGCGCAGTGACACGACGTTTAGAATTGGAATCCGGATAGCGACGTTCGAGCTCCGCCGCGATATTATTCAAATCGGCTTTCGCCTGCGCCAGCGTCACACCGTGCTTGAGTCGGCCGAGTCCGGAGAATCCAGGATGATTCCCACGATCCAGGTAATCCTTATCCGCGCGCAAATCCTCCAGCGGAATATAAACCTGCGCTTTCCTTGCCAGCTGAACGTTCGCTGGAACCACACCGACGATTTCGCGTTGCACGCCATCGAGCACGAGGGGTTGGCCAATGACGCCGCGCGAACCGCCGAAGCGGCGTTTCCATAATCCGTCGGAAATGAGCGCGACCTTCTTGCAATGCGGAACGTCGTCTGATTCGAGAAAATCCCGTCCCAGCTCCGGTGGCACGCCGAGGACGGAAAGAAAATTGTAAGTCACGCGCGCGGAACCAACGCGCTCTGCTTCGACATCACTGGTAACCCCGGACAAATTTGCGTCACCACGTCGGAAAAGGGCAAGATCAGTGAACCCCCGCTGGCTGGCGCGCCAATCGAGATAATTCGGCAGGCTAACCGAACCGGATTCGAAGATATTTGCGCGCTCGCGAAGGAGCACGAGACGGTCCGGTTGCGGATAAGGCAAGGGCCGCAGCAGAACTGCGTTGACCACGCTGAAAATCGCCGTATTCGCGCCAATGCCGAGCGCCAGCGTCAGGATTGCGATCGCACTGAAACCCGGCTGCTTCCACAGCACACGGAGAGCGTATCGAATATCCTGTTTCACTTCGCTAAGCTTATTCGTTGACGAAGAGCAAAAGTCTTCGTCGCAATTAGCTCCGCGAGACCATCTGAGTCTTTGCCGCTCGGCTAGCAATGCCTTGCTCAAGCCCGGCCGCCGGCATGCTGACAGAGCTCTGTGCAAATTCCCAGATCAACAGGACGGCGCTCAAGATGAAAGCGACGTAGAGGACTGTTTCGAGGACTCCGCGCCCTTTCTCTTCCGAGCGGACCAGGAGAGCATAGGTAGATTCGAATTGATCGTTTGTGAGTGTTTCGTCGTTCATGCACTTCCCTAATGCAAGCGGCGTGCCACAAAACAGGCTATCACGTAATCTACTCATCACGATGATGATATGGCCGCCATCGCACGCAACGACCTGATCTAGACGTTCCGAGACTGGGAAGCGGCTGTTCCATTTTTGGGACAACCCCACGCCCCGTTCGCGCTACGCCTAACGCGGCTCTGCAACTCGATGAAGCATTAGCCTAGCGAACCAAACGCAAGTCCCAACCCGTAGGTGACGACTGCGACGATGATTCCGATCCAGGTCATTTCCAGGCCGGACGCCCACCAGGACCGTATTGTGATCAGCGATTTCAATGCGCCCACGAGAAAGTGCGCGACTAAACTGATGCCAAAGGAAATAATCACGGCTGTTAATCCGCCCGAGAAGAAGAACGGAATGATTGGGACAAAAGCGCCAATCGCTGTGGAGATGGCAGCCGAAGTCGCGGCAGTCCATTGATTCGGAAACCGATGCTCGGACAAGCCGAGCTCACTCTGGGCCATCGCCTGCACAAACTGCTCCGGTTGCTGCGCGAGACGCTCTGCCATCTTTTGTGATTCCTCGGAAGTGAATCCCTGTAATTGATAGAAGAGCGACATCTCTTCGATTTCTTCCTCGGGATTTTCTTCGACCTCTGCGCGTTCGCGCGAGATTTCGGCTTCATAAACTTCCGCTTCGCTCTTTGCAGCGAGATATGCTCCTGCCCCCATTGAGAGAGTAGACGCGAGCATCCCTGCAAGTCCCGAAATCAGAATGTAATGTTGCTGATTATTTGTTGCACCGGCTACGCCTGAAACGATTCCAAATACCGCGCCCAATCCGTCGTTCGCGCCGTAGATCGCATCAGCGACCCAACTGCCTCCTCGCCCGTGCCAGCGTTCGCGCTTCAGGATTTTGTCCAGCGCTGTGCGCGGGCTAGCTGGAGGCGCCATTGCACTGAGAACGCGCGCGTGCGCCTTTTCCTCGATTGCGCTTTTCCGTAGAAATTCCTGCACATCTTCTTCGCCGGCCAAGGCGCGTTGGGCTTGCTCGTGAAATTCCGCTTCCTGCCGTTCTTCCGTCGCTTCCATCCGGCGAATGGCGATTTCGGCTCCAGCAATTTTGTTCCACCAACGGCTGAGACGACGCTGGATGGTATCCTTCAGAACAGGCGGTTCTGCGCCCAGATCTTGTAGTTTTTTCTCCCAGCGTTGCGCATGGCGCTCTTCCGCTTCGGCCATGCGCAAAAGAATGGCCTTGCGTTTCTCGTCCGGCTCGCGTTCGGCCAGATCACGATAGGTTTGGGCGGTCTCCACTTCTGCCTGCCAATTGCGTTTGACCACCTCGACGGCCTGGCGCCGATCTTTCGGATCACGAGGTGGATTTTCGCTGTTCATATGCGAACTCAATCCGCCGGTTCGATCGCGGCTGTCATCGCTGGCTCTGCTCTTGCTCTTAGTTGTTGCATCGTGATCACAATCGCCACTGAACCAATAATCAACGCCGCAGCAATTAGAACGCGCATAGTCAATTTTTCGCCTGCAAATCCTGCGCCTAACAAGACCGCTACAATCGGATTCACATAGGCATAGGTGGCGACCTTCGCCGGATCACAGTGACGCAACAACCAGATGTAGGCCGTATATCCGACCACTGCTCCAATAACTACCAGATAAATAAATGCGCCGAGCGATCGCGGCGAGATCGAGCTCGGATGAAATCGCTGCAACTCATCGGTAGCAATGCCTGTAAGCAAAAGGAGCAGTCCACCGCAAAGCATTTGTTGGGCAGCGGTGAGAAAAGGAGAGGCTGCGTGTTTCGCGCTGCGCGAATAAAGCGACCCTGCCGACCAGATGAAGGAAGAGACAAGGAGAATGGACATTCCGACTGCGGGATGTTGTCCGCCATTTGAAGGGAGACGCAAAGCTGGTCCGAGCAAAATGCCAACACCAACAAAACCTCCGATCAGGCCAAGCCAGATGATCGGTGCAGGCCTGGGCGCCATTCCGGTCGCCCAGCCAAGAATCACAATGTAAATCGGGACGATGGCCACAATCAGCGCTGCCAACCCTGTATCGATATATTGTTCTGATATGGTGACGCCGCCATTGCCTGCAAGCAGCAGACACGCGCCGACGACCAGCGATACACGCCAGTTCGCCCAGGTCGATTTATATGTGCCTTGCGACCACGCGATGGCAAACATGATTATTCCCGCCAGCAGGAAGCGCGCCCCAGCCATGAGAAACGGCGGAATGCTCTCGATGGCAAAGCGGATGCCGAGATATGTCGAACCCCAAACGAGATAAAGCGCGAGAAAGGCAATGATAATCCGCACTCTTGTAGGCGTAGCCATGAAGCGACCACAATCTGCCAATCGCACGGCAGAGCAAACGCGCTCACGTTAAATCGCCGAAGCGTTGTAGAGGCGTTTGTGTCAAACGCCTGTTCACTGGATTGGGCGCCTGCCACAAGCGCCGCTACAATGCGACACGCGGTTCTACGCGCCGCGTTTGAAAAGCAATCTATACAACAACAAGAGGATCATGGCGCCGACAACCGACATGATCCAGCCGGCGATGTAATTTTCTCCGGCAAAGATGCGACCGATCCACGTGCCAACGAACGCGCCAGCAATGCCGAGCAGAATCGTAACGATGCAGCCACCGGGATCTTTTCCCGGCATCAACAGTTTCGCGATGGCACCGACCACAAGACCGATCACGAGAACCCAAAGAATAGAGTGAGCGCTAAAGTCCATAATGAAACCGAGTTCTATCGACTTCATCAGCGGCAGGCAAGGAAATTGGTTTGAGTTGTGCACGTAATTTCACGCGACTGCCGTAGCCACGCGCCTGCCGCGCGTCTTTTATTGTGGCTACAGCCGAATCACTTGCGCAGAGTGAATGTCTTCGCTCGCACAAATTTCCTTCAGCAACTCTTCGCCTGGCGCAGTGTCCAGGTTCAACACCGTCAGCGCCGTGCCGCCTGCCTGATTTCGACTGAGCGACATCGTGGCGATGTTTACGCCATGACCGCCCAACAACGTCCCAATTCGTCCGACCATCCCAGGCCGATCTGTGTTTTCCAATACCAGCACCACACCGTGTGGACGCGCTTCTACCGGACGGCTGTTGATGCTTATGATTCTTGGAGTCGCACCAAAAAACGCACCGCCGACTGACACGGTTTTACCTTCACCGGCAGCGGATAATTCGAGCATGTCGGTATAATCTCCAGGGGCGCTCAGACGCGATTCGCTTAGTTTCAAACCCAGACCTTCGGCGAAGCTGGGCGCGTTGACTTCATTGACTTCGCTGCCGCCGGATATCTGCAGGAAACCTTTCAGGATTGAGCGGGTGATTGCTGTCGTATCGACTTCGTTGACTTTTCCGCTGTAATTGATGTTCAGAGTTTCCACGCGCTTCGGCGCAAGCTGCGATAGAAATCGCCCTAATTTTTCGCCAAAGCGCAGATGCGGTCCAACAATTGCCAGGGTTTTCGCATCGAGACTGGGCATGTTTACTGCGTTGCGAATCGTGCCTTCGAGCAGCGCGGCACGAATCGAGTGTGCGATCTCAATTCCAACGCTCTCCTGCGCCTCCGCAGTCGACGCTCCGAGGTGCGGCGTAAGAACAAGATTGGGCGCGCCGCGCAATGGCGAATCGGTCGGGAGCGGTTCAACTTCAAAAACATCCAGCGCCGCTGCAGCGACATGCCCGTCCTGCAGCGCTTTTACGAGCGCAGTTTCGTCAATTAAGCCACCACGCGCGCAATTGATGATGCGCACGCCGCGTTTGGTTTTCTGTAACCTCGTTGCATCGAGGATGTGACGGGTTTCTGCGGTGAGCGGTGTGTGCAGTGAGATGAAATCCGCGCCTGTGAGCAGATCGTCGAGCTCGTCCACCAGTTCCACCTGCAGACTGCGAGCGCGCGTTGCGGAAAGATACGGATCGTATGCAATCACGCGCATTCCGAAAGCAATGGCGCGCCGGCTGAGTTCGCTCCCGATCCGCCCCATTCCAATTACACCCAGCGTTTTGTTGTAGAGCTCGACGCCTTCGAAATTCTTTTTGTCCCAATTTTTGCTGCGAACGTTTGCATCGGCCTGTGGGATTTTGCGCGCCGCTGAAAGTAACAGCGAAAACGCGTGCTCGGCCGTGGAAACGGTGTTTCCGCCAGGCGCGTTCAACACAATAATACCGCGGCGCGTAGCCGTCTCAACATCGACGTTGTCCACTCCTACCCCAGCGCGCCCGACCACGCGCAGCTCCGCGCCTGCACTCAAGACCTCGGCGGTGACTTTTGTCTGGCTGCGTACGACAAGGCCGCTGAAGTCCCGAATCAAGTCGACAAGTTCCTTTTCCCCTAACCCGGTTTTGACTATCGCCTCAATTGCGCCATCGCGAGAAAGCTCATCCACTCCACGCTGTGAAATTGCATCGGCGATGAGGACTTTGGGCGGCGTCACAATCCGAAACTAAAACTTAAATCTTAAAACTTAAAACTCTTCTGTTTACGCTACTGCCGTCATGCAAGAGCGGACAAAATCCTTCTACGTCGTATTTGCCATCGCAGCGGCGCTCATTGTTCCCGCCGGCATCGCGTTGCGAACCGTCATTCATCCGGTAATTCTGCAGGCCACTTCTGACAATCCGACACCGCTGGGATATACCTGGAGCCTGGCGCTGTTCATTATTCCGATTGGGGCCCTCGCATGGTGGTTCGCCTGTCGGCCTGATCTCAAGTTCCCACGAAAAGCATTTTGGCGAACGATCGCGGTGCTCACTCCGCTCGGATTCGCCCTGGACCTCCTTTTCGGCAACGCGTTCTTCACTTTTCCAAACAAAGCCGCCACGCTGCGCTGCGACATTCCCGCGCTGGGTGGAGCGATTCCAATCGAGGAATTCATTTTTTATCTGACCGGCTTCATGCTCGTTCTGCTGAGTTATATCTGGTGCGACGAATATTGGATGGCGGCCTACAACGTCCCTGACTACGAGGAAGCCGCCAGAGATATACCACGCATTGTTCGTTTTCATTTTGCTTCCGTCGTCCTCGGTGTCGTGTTGATCGTAGCTGCAATTGTGTACCGAAAGTTTATCTCCGGCGCATCAGAAGGGTTCCCGTGGTACTTTCTTTATCTCGTTTGCGCTTCGCTCATTCCATCAGCCGGCTTTTTTTATACCGCACAACGGTTCATCAACTGGCGCGCGTTCAGCTTCACGTTTTTTCTGCTTCTGCTTATCAGTTTACTTTGGGAAGTGACGCTCGCTTTGCCTTATGGCTGGTGGGAATATCGCGTCAATATCCTGATGGGGTTGCAGATTCGAGCATGGTCCGGCCTGCCTATTGAAGCAGTGTGCGTTTGGTTGGCTGTGACCTTTACTACCGTTATCACCTACGAAGTAATCAAAATTTGGAAAGCCCTGGGTACCCGCGCCCTGGAAGCATTTTTTGAAATCGGTAAATAATCCCGGCAGCCGATGCGGTCGCCTTACGAACGCTAAACGGTTCTCGCGCTCATCCGAAGATGAGCAATTTGATCGAGTCGGGCAGATGCTGGGCCACATTGGTTGCGACGCTGCCGCGAAGGAGTTTGGCCATGGCCGGTCGTTGGGACGCACCGATCACTAGGAAATCAATTCCCATAGTTGCGGCCAGATCGACAATCGTTGCAGCGGCATCCTGGCTCACCGCGTAAAGTGGAACTACGTTGACGCCGCGCTCGCCAGCGAGTTTTTGCATCGAGCACATGATGGCGTTTGCCTCGGGATCATCCCGCCACTTCGAGCGGCCAAGCGGGGTGCCGGCCGCTGTGAAGTAAACAGCCACTTCCTTGACGTAGAGCACAAAGAGCGTGGCTTTGCGCAACTGCGCTTCATCCAATGCGAAGCTGAGTACCGGCGTGATCCCGCGCGCCGCCACCATGATTTTTTGACCTTCTTCCAAACGCGGTTGCATGGTCGCTGCCAAATCGGGCGTGACCATCTTGGCAACTTCGCGCGTGACAGTGAGAGTGGTGAGGCCTTGAAGCTTCAATGTGTAGGCACGCAGCGCCAATCCGCCGATCAGTACCGCCAGCACGAATTGAAGCGCATCAAGTTTCGTGTGCGCCAGCGTCAGCTCGACGAATGCCAGGATCACGAACGTGATGCCAAACAGCACGTGATCGTACCACGTGAAACCCATGGTGCGATTAAATGTGCACGAACCAAGATTGACTGTAATGGCGCCGACTACACCGATCGCATACAAACCTGCCAGAGCGGTAAAATTAGAGGCAAAAAGCAGCACGACCACTGGAAGACCGATTGCGATCGCAAGCGGCCAGGTCGGAACACCGTGAGTATTGAGGCGCTTGAATTGCCGCGGCATCTCTCGGTCGCGCGCCATCATGTAAAGCAGACCAATCATCGCGACGATGGCGGTGTTGGCGGCGCTCAATAGCAGGAGAAAGAACACGATTCCAACGATCCATCCGAACACCTGCCCAACCGCGGGTGAAAACGCAGCGGTGGCAAATTGTTCGCCGATGAACCGCAGCATGTCCTCGCTGCGTTGCCCCAGAATCGCCGCAATTTCGCCACGGTCCGTCAGGTGTAGTGTCTTTCCGAGGACCGAGGGCAACGAAAGCATCGCCCATCCAAGCAGCGCTGTACCCAGGACAACTTCGATCGCCACGGGTGTGATTGCCTTGAGTGACTCGCGTGCCACGCTCGGATGTTCCATTGTGGATCCCGGATCGAGCTTCATCACGCCCGTGAGGTTGGCGATCGATTCAGCTCCCGATAACGCCAGAATCACACCCACGAATTGCACCCAGACCGTGCCCAGACTTTCGTGTCGCGGCTCCAGAAAGTGCGTAGTGAAATGCGGCGCGCTGATCGCGATCAACACAACGACTATCACTGCGGTGGGCAATGCCAGCGCGACCGCGAAGCTACCGGAATGTTTTGGTCCAAAATAATTGATCAAGCCCATGACCAGCAGCACGCCGATTGTCGTGAGCGCAATGTGGTCGCGCGCCATCCTGATCCATTCGATGTGCTCAGCCCCCGAGGTGATATAGGTGAGCGCTGACCAGCCGCTCAGCGCTGCAGTAACCGTTAGGTCGGCCAACAGCAACAGCGCGCCGACTACCGCAAGCAATCTTCCTTGTGAACGCGCAGCGGAATAAACGCCGCCGCCATCAGGAAAATGACGACAGATGACCGCGTAATTGATGCCGACCAAACCGGTCAGCGCGCACACAGCCAGGATGATTGGCAACGACGAAAATCCAGCCGCGACAAATGCCAGGCCGATTACGTACGCTTTGCTGGTACCCCAGTCGCCGTACAGCAATGCCGACGCGCGTTTCCAGTCCAGATTACGCGGACGATGCACGCCCGCGCTTGCGTCGAGAACGATATCCTCTATCAACTGCGCCATCGCTATCGGCTGTGACTCTCCATCGCGCACTTGCCCACTGGCAAGCTGTTTCTCGCGCGGTTGTTTCTTCCTCGCGAAAGCTTTTACACGTTGCGCGGAAACATCAACTGGCAAATCGGTACCCGATCCCGGGAGCGGTCTTGATCAGCGATGGTTTTGCTGGGTCGGCCTCGATCTTTTGCCGCAGATGAGTGACGTAAACGCGCAGGTATTGCCGATGCTCCTCTGATTTGGGACCCCAAATTTCACGCAGGATATACCGATGGGTGAGGACGCGCCCGGGATGTCTGACAAACAAGCGGAGCAAGGCGTACTCGGTCGCGCTCAGTTTAATTTCGCGGCCTGCGCGCGTCACCACCCGCGCAGTAAGATCGACAACCAGATCGCCATTCTTAAAAACCGAAATTTCTTCTTCTGGACGCGTTTTTCGTTGCGCTGCGCGAAGGCGTGCGAGCAATTCCCGCGTGCTGAACGGTTTGGTTACATAATCATCTGCGCCAGCATCGAGAGCGGCGACTTTTTCCTGCACGTCATCACGCACAGTCAGAACAATCACGGGCGCTTCACTCCATTCGCGCAGTCGTTTCAACACTTCCAATCCCCCAAGATCAGGCAAACCGAGATCAAGAAGAATGACTGCAGGCTTATGATTGGCAATTTCAATCAACCCCTGTTGGCCGTTCTCAGCTTCGTGTACCCGATAATTCTCCGCTTCCAACGCGACTCGCAGGAGGCGGCGAATTTGCACTTCATCATCGATGATGAGCGCGACCGGTTTCATTCACGCGGTTGCTTCGCTTGGCAATCGCATCGGTTCGCCAACGGGGAGATGAATGAAAAATCGCGCGCCGCCGCCTTCGCGATTCCGCGCAACGATCTCGCCGCCGTGCGCCTCTACCAGTTGCCGAGCGATGGAAAGTCCCAAGCCAAGGCCGCCCGGACGCGTTCTCGGTCCGCGATAAAACTTTTCGAAAACCTTGTTCTCTTCTCCAGGCGCCAGACCTGATCCGCGATCAGCCACCGAAATATTAAGCATTGAGCCATCGCGCGCAGCGCTCACTTCGATTGGCCTATTGTTTCCACCATGCGCCGCGGCGTTCGACAGCAGCGCATTTAACGCTTGTTGAATCAGCCGCGCATCCACAGAAATGACGGGCAGATTGCTTTCGATATTGATTCGAACGGCATCATCGTTCAATCCCGATGATGCGACCGCCTCGCGGATTAGCTCGCCCGGATCGCACCATTCACGTAGCGGTCGCAAGAGGCCCGATTCCAAACGGGTCGCATCGAGCAAATGATCGACGGTACGGGTGAGCCGCTGCACGGCCTGCTGCAATTCGGAGCGGTCGGGCTGGTGCGAAGATTTTCCCGATTGGAGCGCGACCGACATCGCAGCCAAAGGTGTTTTTAATTCGTGCGAGACAGAATCGAAAAGCGCTTTCTGTAGCTTCTGGGATTGCCGGGAAATTTGCGCGGCACGGCTTTCTTCAAGGGCGCGCTCCTTTTTCACAAACAGCGCGAGTTGCGCAGCAAAGGCGTCGAGCAACTCGCGCTGCTCGAGCGTAGGCGTTGCCCGAAGCCGGACAGTCAGCACACCCTCGGCGCCGTCGCCGGTCACGAGCGGCACGTGCAGCGACTCTGCGTCCGGCAACGTGTCAGTCGATTTTCCGGCTGCTTGTTTTTTTTGAAACGCCCAGACCGCAACGCTTTCGTCCTTGCTCGAGGGCATGAACGTGCTCGCCCAGTGACGCGAAAGCCCGTTCTCGTCACACAACCAAACTGCGGCGTCTGATTGAAATGATTCTTTGATCAACCCGAAAACTTTCGGCAGCGCTTGATCCAGATCGCGGCTGGCGGCGAGCGCACGCGTGAACCGATACAAAGCTGTCGCCCGTTGCTCGCGACGGCGCTCGGCTTGTTCGCGTTCGCGCAACTGTGTCGCCAGATGTCCAATGACCAACGCGATGATGAAATACGCGCCGAACATCATGAAGTCTTCGAATTTGCTGATGTAAAATGTAAAGCGCGGCGGAATGAACAAAAAATTCCAGAGTAGTGCGCTGAGCGTAGCTAAAAACATGGTGGGCCAGCGCCGCAGTCGCATTCCCGCGAGCACCACAGCGAATAAATAAAACAAAGCCACAGCCCAGTAACCGGTGTAGCCAAAGATGAACAATGATAATGTCGTGACCGCAGCAGCGATGCCAAGAGCGATACCAAAGTCACGCCACGGAGCACGTGCGAGCCGCTCCTCGACGCTTTCTCTTCGCGGTAATGCCGATTCTTCGGCCGGAATCATGTGGATATCGATGTTGCCGCTGTTGCGCATCAGCCAGCGCAATGCGTCGCGCTTCCAGAACGAAAGCCAGCGCGATCCAAGCGGTTTTCCAATCACGATCTGGGTGACATTGTGCTCTTGCGCAATGCGCAATAACGCTTCGCCCACATCAGTGCCCGGAGTCGAAATCACTTCGGCGCCCAACTGACGTGCAAGCGCGAGATAACGGGTCAACCGCGCTTGCTCCTCTTGCGACAAAGGTTCTGGACGTTCGATGTTGGCGACAATCCACGAGGCTTCCATGGACGAGGCGAGCCGCCGAGTATAACGAATTAGTCGTTCGGAGTACGGACTCGCACTCACTGCGACAAGCAATCGATCGCCACTTTTCCATGGTCCGGTAATTCTTTCTTCCGACATGATGTCGCGCAGGCTTCGATCGACATGTTCAGCCACAATTCGCAGCGCCATTTCTCGCAGCGCAGTAAGGTTGCTTTCACGGAAGAAATTTTTGGCCGCCCATTCCGCGCGTTCGCCAAGATAAACCTTCCCTTCAGCCAGCCGCGAGCGCAGCTGCTCTGGGGTTAGATCGACAAGAACAACTTCGTCGGCCAGATCGAGAACGGAATCAGGAACCGTTTCGCTGACGGGCGCTCCTGTGATTTGGCGAACTGTATCGCTGCGGCTGGCGACGTGCTGAACATTGAGCGTCGTGTAAACATCGATGCCGGCATCAAGCAACTCGAGCACGTCTTGGTAACGTTTTGGATGGCGCGAGCCCGGAGCATTCGTGTGTGCGAGTTCATCGACTACTGCGAGCCCTGGATGCCACGTGAGGATGGCATCCAAATCCATTTCGGTCAGCGTCGTGCCACGATATTCGATCTGCATACGCGGCATAATTGGCATGCCTTCAAGCAACGCCTCCGTTTCTTTGCGCGCATGCGTTTCGACAACCCCAACTACAACTTCGCAGCCCTCCGCCTGCTTCTGCCGCGCGGCTTGGAGCATGGCGTAGGTCTTGCCTACGCCCGGCGACATGCCGAAGAAAATCTTGAGCTTCCCGCGCGAAGACTCCGCTTCTTCGCGCTTCAGTTGCGCGAGCAATGCGTCCGGGTCGGGCCGTTCGGCCTCACTCATGCCGGGAATGTAACGCGTTAGCCCGATCCACGCACGCTAGAACCGATACCCGAAACCGCTAAACACATTGTAATCAGGAGCGCTGTGTGTCAGTCCGAAGAACCCATTCACATCAATGGAAAAATTCGGAGTGACCTGATAGATCAAACCTGTGTCGAGTGTACCGACCCAGGGTCCGGTCCCGACTGCGTCGTAGAATTCAACATAACCACTCAAATTTCCGACAATCGCGCGAGAGAGGCCGATCGGATTTTGCCACTGCACGCGCATGTTGCTGCTCCGAGATTTATCGAGAATATCGATCCTCGTTTGAGCGAACAGGGTGAAACCACCGGGCAGCGAATAGTTCACTGGTAAGCCGAAGCCGGGTTCCCAAACATGGTTCCCGGTATCGCCTGTGTTCGTCGGTATTTTCAATGACGAGACCAGGCCGATGACCAATTTTCCACCGTCGTTGCCAAGGAGATTGATCTTGAGTCGCACGGTTGTGTCGCCGAACCCATCATTCGTGACCGGTTTTCCGAAACCGGATCCGCTGGTGCGCGTATTGACATAAAACTGCGGGAAAACTTGCAGATCCATCCAGTTGGTTAGGCCGAGTTTGAAGTTTGTGTTACTGAGGATCCAAGTACGAGTGCGAACATGGTTTTCTTCGTCCAGTGTCCAGTTCCACACGTCGCTTTCAACTTGGAAAACGCCTGCGTCGATTGTAAATGGGCTGTCAGTCTTACTCGGTCGATCCGTGTTGTAGGGGCGACGCAAATCGACCGGCGTCGGATTAAGCAGGGTGTACTGCGATTTGTCCGGCGGGGCCGGGGTACTCCTCGGCAAGGGATCTTCATCGCCAAGAGCCAAACGCGCACAGGCGATAAATGTGATAACCCAAGGTGAAAACCCGAGTCTGGGTAGCGCACGCGTTTCGCGTGCTGGTTGCGGTGTCTCACCGCAACAGGCTTTCGAAACACTCTCGACCCGCAGAGGAATTCGCATTTTCCGAAAAGTCCGCGATGGCGAGGACACCATCGCCAGCACGCGAAGCGCGTGCGCTACCCAATCCGCCAAAAACGCCGCCGTGCATGTTCGCATTCGTTGGGTAGGGCGTTCTCAGTGCTTTTGATCGAGGGCGCGATTGAGTTGGAGGACATTAACGCCCGGATCGCCGAAAACGCCTAAATCTCTCGGATCAGTGTAGCTTTGAATGAGCTCGCGCACTTTTTCTTCACTTAAACCCCGAGCTTTAGCCACACGCGCGGTCTGCAGCTCAGCGTTCCGCAAACTGATTTGCGGATCGAGGCCGCTGCCGGAAGCGGTGACTGCGTCCGCCGGCACAGGCTCAGTTGCGCTCAAACCGTTTTCCGCGCGATAGGCCGCGATGCGCTCTTTGATCGCATCGTTCAGTTTTTGCGAAGTCGGTCCGAGATTGCTGCCGCCGGAACTTGCTGCGTCGTAGCCATTGCCAGCCGCCGAAGGTCGCGGATGAAAATATTTCGGATCAGCGAACGCCTGGCCTAACAGCTTCGAGCCGCGAACTGTCCCGCCTGGATCCACGATCAAACTTCCGTTGGCTTTGTCAGGAAAGAACGCCTGCGAAATTCCGAAGACAACGAGCGGGTAGAGACCGCAGCAGATGACGGCGAGAACCAACGTCAATACGACTGCGCCGCGAATGTGGGAGAAGAATTCTTTCATTCCGTTAGGCCAGGTGAAGCGCGGTAATGATGAGATCAATCAGTTTGATTCCGATGAAAGGCACGATGAGACCGCCGAAGCCGTAAATAAGCAGGTTGCGTTGCAAGATCGCGAGCGCGCCCATCGGCTTGTACGCGACGCCACGGAGCGCCAGCGGGATCAGCGCAATAATGATGAGCGCGTTGAAGATGACGGCGCTTAGAATCGCGCTGGTCGGGCTATGCAAGTGCATAATGTTCAGCGGCGCGATCTCGGGAAACGTGGCCATTAACATCGCCGGGATGATCGCGAAATATTTCGCGACGTCGTTCGCGATGCTGAACGTCGTCAGCGACCCGCGTGTGATCAGCATCTGTTTCCCGATCTCGACGATGTCGAGCAGCTTGGTGGGATTACTGTCGAGATCGACCATGTTGCCAGCTTCGCGGGCGGCCTGCGTTCCAGTGTTCATCGCGACGCCCACATCGGCTTGCGCAAGAGCGGGGGCGTCGTTCGTTCCGTCGCCAGTCATCGCAACCAGATGACCCTCGGATTGCTCGTGGCGGATCCGTTTCAGTTTTTGTTCCGGCGTCGCTTCCGCCATGAAATCGTCCACGCCGGCCTCTGCAGCAATGGCTGCGGCGGTAAGCGGATTGTCACCGGTGATCATCACCGTCTTGATTCCCATTTTTCGCAACTGCGCGAAGCGATCCTTAATTCCGCCTTTGACCACGTCTTTGAGCTCGATTGTGCCAAGCGTCAACATGTCCGACGCGACAACCAGCGGAGTCCCGCCGCGATGCGAAATTTCATCAACCGTTTTCGCCACCAGCTGTGGAAAGACTCCGCCCACAGACTCGACAAATCCACGCACCGCCTCCGCTGCGCCCTTGCGCACGCGCATGGTTGGCTGCGAGCCATTAGCGTGCAGATCTACACCGCTCATGCGTGTCTGCGCAGCGAACGGTATAAATGTTGCCTCCAGTTCGTGCATTTCGCGCGCGCGCAATCCGAATTTCTCTTTCGCGAGCACGACGATCGAACGTCCTTCAGGAGTTTCGTCGGCCAGCGAGCTCAACTGCGCCGAGGCCGCAAGATCGTCAGGCAACACGCCAGGCGCGGGATGAAACGCGACTGCCATGCGATTTCCGAGTGTGATCGTCCCGGTCTTATCGAGAAGCAAAACATCGACGTCGCCTGCCGCTTCGACCGCGCGCCCGCTCATAGCGAGGACATTGCGCTGAAGAACTCGATCCATTCCCGCAATGCCGATCGCGCTGAGTAATCCGCCGATCGTTGTCGGAATCAAACAAACCAAGAGCGAGATCAGAACCGGAATCGAAAATACGACACCCGAATAAATTCCGAACGGTCTCAGCGTGATGCAGACGAGAAGAAAAATAAAAGTCAACGCGGCGAGCAGAATTGTGAGCGCGATCTCGTTAGGCGTTTTCTGACGACGCGCTCCTTCGACCAACGCAATCATCTTATCCAGAAAACCAGCGCCCTTGTCAGCTGTAACTCGGATCACGATGCGGTCACTCAACACGCGCGTGCCGCCGGTGACTGCGCTACGATCTCCGCCGCTCTCGCGAATCACGGGAGCTGATTCACCCGTGATCGCCGCTTCATCCACACTGGCGATTCCCTCCACAACATCGCCGTCGGCCGGAATGATGTCGCCGGCTTCGCAAACGACGAGGTCACCCCTCTGCAACATCGGGGCTGGAACTCTCTGTTCACGACCGTTTTTCAGCAGACGGGCCATCGTTTCCTTGCGCGCCCGACGCAGGCTGGCTGCTTGCGCTTTGCCCCGGCCTTCTGCGACGGCCTCTGCAAAATTGGCAAAAAGCACAGTGAACCACAGCCAGATCGCCAGCTGCGTCACGAACAAGCGCAGTGGCGGTTCAGCGGTAAAGATTCCGATTGTCGTCAGAGCCGCGCCGACCATGGTCACAAACATGACCGGGTTCTTCACCATCAGGCGTGGGTTCAATTTCTTGAACGCGTCGCCCATGGCCGGTCCAACAATATTCCAGTCGAAAAGTGAGGCGGGGTTTTGTGTCATGGTGTCTGCGTTGTGATTTTAAAAAAGTTTCCCTACTTGCATGAGGAAGTGCTCGACGATCGGGCCGAGCGTCAGCGCGGGGAGAAAGTTGAGCGCGCCGATCAAGATAACGGTGCCCAGCAGCAGAATGAGAAACGTTCCGCCGTGGACCGGAAATGTGCCAGCGCTCGGTGGCGCCACTTTCTTTCGTGCCAGCGAACCGGCCAGCGCCATGATCGGCACAATCATCAGGAAACGGCCGAACAACATGTCCAAGCCAAGCGTCGTGTTGTACCAAGCCGTGTTGCCGGAAAGACCGGCAAACGCACTCCCGTTGTTTCCGGCGCCGGAGCTGAACGCGTAGAGAATTTCGCTCAGTCCATGCGGGCCGTTGTTGTTAAGTCCGGCCAGACCCCATTTGCTCACTACGGCCCACGCAGCGAAACCGAGAATTGAGATAGCGAGGATGAGCAATGAAAGCATCGCCATCTTCACGTCGTATGCTTCGATTTTTTTTCCGAGATATTCGGGTGTGCGCCCGACCATCAGGCCGGCGATGAAAACCGCGAGTACGACGAACACGAGAATCCCGTAAAGGCCGGCGCCGACACCGCCAACGATGATCTCGCCCAGCTGGATATTGAACAACGGGACGAAACCGCCGAGCGCAGTGAATGAATCATGCATCGAATTGACCGCGCCACACGATGCGTCGGTTGTGACCGTGGCGAAGAGAGCGGAATTGAAAATTCCGAACCGAATCTCCTTGCCCTCCATGTTTCCGTCTGCCGTGGCGACGCCGAGATGCTGGTGAATCGGATTGCCGGAGGATTCTGCCCACCAAGATAGCAACACACCGCCAAGAAACAGAATCACCATCGCCGCCCACACAGTCCAACCGTGTTTTTGATTTTTCACCATGCGGCCGAGGTAGTAGGTAAGCCCGCTACCGATCGAAAAAATCGACAACATCTGCAAAAAATTCGAAAGCGGCGTGGGATTCTCGAATGGATGTGAGGCGTTCGCATTAACATAACCGCCTCCGTTCGTGCCGAGCATTTTGATCGCGACCTGCGAGGCCATAGGGCCTTGCACGATGTTTTGCTCAGTGACGGCCTGCTCTTCTGTGAGCGCTTTACCGTCTGGTCCTTTGATGGTCTCGCCCTTACCATTTTTCTTCTCGACCTGGACCTTCATCGGTTCGACGAGCGTCGCCTTGGTGTAAGGCTTGAAATTTTGAATCATCCCTTGCGAGACAAGGAATACTGCGAAGACCAGGCAAATCGGCAGCAGCAGGTAGTAGGTCACACGAACGAGATCGACCCAGAAATTGCCGATCGTTTGCGCTGAGTGCCGCGCAATTGCCCTAACGAGTGCAGCGGCGATAGCGATACCAGTCGCAGCCGAGACGAAGTTGTGAAACGTCAGGCCGACCATCTGCGAGAAATAGGAAAGCGTCGATTCGCCTCCGTAGTTCTGCCAGTTCGTGTTGGTCGTGAAACTGGCTGCTGTGTTGAACGCGAGGCCGGAGTTCACCGCACCGAATCCTTGTGGATTGAGCGGCAGCAGATTTTGCAGTCTCAGGATTGCGTACGTGAAAACGCAACCGACGAAGCTGAAAAACAGCATGGCGAATGTGTACTGTTTCCAATTGTGCCCCTCGTTCGACCTAATTCCCATGCAACGATACGTTCCCCGCTCGAGAGGACGTAGCAGCGGGTCGAGCCACGTTCTCCCGTTCGGATCGAGCACCTGCATCAGATAAAGCCCCGTGGGCTTCGTGATCAGCGCCAGCGCAATTAGAAAGATTCCTAGTTGAATCCAGCCGGATGTTTGCATGTCGGTCTTAAAATCTTTCAGGACGGATCATTGCCACGAGGAGATAAACGAAGAGCAGCAACGCGATCATTCCGACGATGATGGCTTCCATTTTTGCTCCTACAGTTTCTCGCAAAACCGCACGTAGAGAGCACTCGCGACAAAAAACGCAACGATGATCGCCACAAAGATGAAGTCGTTCATAAATCAGCCTAACGATGAGCGAGAATCGAGCGGCAGCGTTAATTAAACTGCGCTCCAAATGCGTTAAAAAATTGTTAACGCGTGAAAGGTGCTGCGACTGGAGACTGCCGCGCCCTGGTGATTTCCTCGCTAAAGCTGCAAATGCGCCACGGCTTCGATCTCGGCAGTCTGGGGGAACATGTCGAACGGAGTAACCGAATGGACGGTGAACTTTTCCTGCAACTCCTTCAGGTCGCGAGCCAGTGTCGCTGGGTTGCAGGAAACGTAAATTAGTGTTGTTGGCGAAAAATCGAGAATTGCACGTCGCACGGCTGTTGAAAGACCAACTGCGGGAGGATCCACAATCATGGTGGTAGGGGCGATTGACCTCAATGGTCCGCTGCAGGTGTCATTCACGAAAAGGCGGTTCGGATGAACCGCCCCTACCTTCTCCAATTCCTCTTCCACATCACCGGCGATATAAGTTTCCTTCTCGGTCGCATTTTCTCGCGCTGCTGCGACTGCGAACCTGTCCCAATCGATTCCGACAACACGTTTAAACCTGTTGAGCAATGCTTTGGCGAAGAATCCTGCACCGCAGTAAGCGTCGATCAGGAGATCCTGGTTCGGCGGAACAAGATCGACAATTAAATCGCGTAGTGCGTCTGCAACCTCGTCGTTGGTTTGGGAGAAGACGCGTCGGCCCGAAGACGTGCGCAAGGTGTAATGCCCATCGCGCGGATTTCGCTCCCGCAATTCCGTCAGCGCTCGATTCACTTCATCGCACGAAATGGGACATTGCTCGATCTCGATCAGGCGATGCGAATCGCGTCGAAAAAATCCGATCACCCCATCCCGCACATGAACCGTGATGCGATTGCGATATTTGTACTGCTTAGGTGACGGGATGATCCGCCGCAGAGGAACATCTTTGAGCTTGCCGATTCGCTGAAGAATATCGCGCACCTGCCGCGATTTAATCGCCAGCTGATGTTCGTAGTCGATGTGCTGGTAGGCGCACCCGCCGCAACGGCCAAAATACGGACATTCCGGTGTGACCCGATGCGGAGAGCTTTCCTTAACTTCTACCAACTCCGCCTGGGCGAATTGTTTTTTTTCGCGCAAGATCTCGGCGGTAACTGTTTCGTCCTCGATCGTATAAGGAACAAAGACAGCCTTCCCTTGTTCCCGGCCGACGCCTTTTCCACCAAAGGCAAGGTCCTCGATTTTCAAATCGACTACGCGCACGGGAAGAATAAAGCGTCAAATCGTTGGATCGTTAAACCGTTAAATCGCTGAATGGCTAAATCGTTTTTGACATTCCTTCGTCATTCGTGATTCGTCATTCTAATTATGGCTTGGCGAATTCACGAACACGTTTTGCGCGGCAAAATCGATAATCGCAGGCGCGGACGTGTGACTGGGGAGATTTGGCTAGCCGGCATCGATCAGCCACTGGTGTTGGAATTAACCGGCGATTGTGCGCCTGACCTCGCCGGCTGCGAATTGAGCTTTGAAAATCCGGCCTCCATTCCAATGACCACGAAGCCGCCGGCTGCTCAGCAGCGTGGGCCTGCGGGCGATATCACGGCCGCACGCAAAGTGCGCGTGTTCGACGTACCTATTGAAGAAGCATTGGCAATGTCCAAACGCGGCGAGACACCACCCGAACACATGGCGAATGCGGTGTACCTGGAGTGGTTCAGCGAGCGCAGCGGCCGGGTCGTCATTGAAAGTGCGGATTATCGCCTGCAGATCTCCGAACCGGGGTGGCGTTACACAAAAGAAGAAATCGCCGAGCGGGAGCGCCGCATCGCTGAGGAAGAAACACCGTTTGCTATCGCCATCACCCAGGACGGCGAGACGCAAGAATGGGACGAAGTTCGCTATGAGCAATTCCTCCGCGAAAGCGATGCGTTAACAGAAAAATACGGGCGCCTGCTGGAGAAATACGCCGACCATCCCGACAGCGAACGGATCATTGCCCGGGAGATGGGATGGTCGTGGCTTGAGGAGGCACTCGACCGCGAGGAGCAGGAAAAAGAGCCTGAGCACGAGCACGAACAAGAGCACGATAAAGAATTAGAGTATTTGGAAGCAAAGCTCGACGAAGAAAAGGAAGAAGACGACGATATCGAGGATCATGAATTGCCGCCGCCCGACCCCATGCGTGAAGGAATTGATTGGGTGCGCGACGAGCACGGCCATATTTTGCATCCTATCGAGAAACGAGCCCATGACACCCTGCATACTCTCTTAGATGAGCTGAAGGCAGCAGATCATTTTCCCGAAGAAGAAGACGAGCAGGTTGCCGACTTCGTAAGCGGTTTTATGACACTCAGCGCAAAGCTTGCCGGCGCTTTAGGCGGAGTTTCACGCGGCGACGATTTTTTTGAGCCGGGCATGGTGATCGCGTGGCTCAAACGCATCTTGGAAATCTTGAACAAAACGATCGCGGCCGCGGATTCTGTGAAAGGGAAGGACTTTCTTCCGGCGGACCGGCTTGCTCACTATCAGAGCGAGCTTTTCGCGATTCGCGAAGAGGTGTTGGAATTAGTCAAAGAGCTGCGATCACGCTAACCAATGTGGAGCATCGCGCGGAAACCGCCTAAGTCATGCGAATGACCAAGGTTCGACGAAAGCGAACGCTAGTTGAAATCGTTGTGCGTATCGCGCACGTAAGGGTATTTCGACTCGTTACCGACCTCAGGCGGAAATTCCGGATAACCGGCATGAATGTAAGGAATCTCGGGCGGCAGGATCGGATAATAGCTATCGCGCCAGATTGGAAACGGAAATGTCAAAATTTCGATCAGACCGGCCACGTGGCGAGCGCCCGCGCGTCCTAGTCCGCGTACAACCCCATAACTAGCCCCGGCCGAATTACCTTCCGTTTGGTTGATTTGGTTTACCGTCACAAAGAAGTCAGTAGGAGCGAAGACAAAATTCGAAAGGCCGCGGCCGAGTTTCCGCGTCGGCCCATAATCATTCGCAGGCGGGTCTTGAATATCTCCGAGACAAATTCCGGCAATGCCGAGGACCAAAAAGAAGAGAGTGAGGGGTTTCATATGGCTGGATCGAGTTAAACAAATACCGAGGAGCAAAGGCAATACTTATTTTCGCCCTTCGACTGCAGCATCCTTCTTCGTCTTAACCATCGAAACTGCGATCGTGACGCCAAGAATGAGCACGATGACTCCCAGCGAGACGGCCCGCGGCAACGGCAGATGATCAGCCGTGATCATTTTGATGCCAACGAAGCCGAGCACCAAGGCAAGCCCGGTTCGCAGATAAATGAAACGATCCATCAAACCGGCAAGCAGAAAGTAAAGCGACCGTAAGCCGAGGATCGCGCAAATATTAGATGTATAAGCAATAAATGGATCCCGCGTGATAGCGAGGACCGCCGGAATCGAATCGACGGCAAAAAGCAGGTCTGTCAGCTCGATCACAATCATCGTCAATGCGAGCGGAGTCAGCATCCAGCGACTGTCTACATGCACCTTGAAGTGTTCGTTATGAAATTCGCTGGTAACCGGAAAGATCCGCCGACACACGCGGATTACCCAGCTCTCCGCAAAATCGTGGGGTGGACGCTTTTGAAACAGCATCCGTATTGCAGTGAGCAGAAGGAACAAGCCAAAGAGATAAAGGACGAAATGAAAGCGACGCACCAACGCGATGCCGAATATAATCATCGTGCCTCGCATGATCAGTGCACCCAGGACTCCCCAGACAAGGACGCGATGCTGTGCTTTCGGCGGAACGCGAAAATGGGCAAAAATCAAAACAAATACGAAAATGTTGTCGGCGCTCAGCGAGTACTCGACCAGGTACGCCGTGAAAAAATCCAGCCCGTGATGTGGTCCTTTGATGCGCCACACCACGGCGTTGAAGCAAAGGGACACAAACACCCACAGCAGGCTGCGTCGAGCCGCAGCAGTCATGCTTAGTTCCCGGCCGCGTTGGTGGAACGTGAAAAGATCAATCCCAATTGCAAGGAACACGCCAATGTGAAAGGCGACCCAAAACCAGATACTCGTCGTCACGGCGGGGAGACTTTCATGCACCGGGGCGCACGGCAAACGTAAATTGCGCGCCCGGCCCATGCGACTTATAGGTCACACTGCGTTGATTCACCTCATCGATGGATACTGAATTAGAAAAACAGGTCGAAGCCGGCAAGCTCACCGAACGCGCCGCGCGGCAACTCGAGAAACTAAAGCCCGGCACATTTTGTTTGCACAAGAGCTGGGGATTCGGGCGCGTGAGCGAATGGAACCTGCTTCTCAACCAGATCGTAATTGATTTCGCAGGCAAAAAGTCACATCCCATGCAGGCGCAGTACGGGGCCGAGAACCTCACGCCACTGGCAGAGGACCACTTTCTGGTGCGCAAAGCGACCGACCTGGAATCTATCAAAACCTTGGCCAGGGAAAATCCGTCTGCTCTGGTTCGAAATATTCTGGAAAGTTTGGACGGTAAAGCCGCAGCGCAGCAGATCGGTGAATGGCTAATAGGCGATGTTTTCACCGAAACAGAATGGAAACGCTGGTGGGAATCAACAAAGAAGGCCCTAAAGGCAAGCGGCGCTTTTTCCGTTCCCGCGAAAAAGAACGATCCAATCCAAATACGCGGGGAAGGTGTATCGCAGGCTGACGAACTGCTCGAAGCTTTCAACAAGGCACGACAACCAAAAGAGCAAATCGCAGCGCTCGAGCAGATCATCAAATCGCCCCAGGAATTCAAGGAAAACCAACTTCAGCCGATCATCGCCACGATCGAAAACATGACGGTGCGTAATCAAAGGATGCATCCCGAATTCGCATTTGAGCTGGTCATCGCTCGCGACGATTTGCTGGCGCGTAACCCATCACTGCACTCGACCCATGTCGGGTTGACGGTTTCGAAACTGGTTCTCGAGGAAGAGAAACGCCTTCTTTCAATCCTGCCGAAATTGTCAGCAGCAAAGGAGAAGAAAATCCTGCAAGCGATGCCGTCCGCGCTCGGGCCTTCGTGGACGGATCGCGCCCTATATTTGATGCAGGAGAGTCATGGTCGCATGGTCGCGCAAATCCCCCGCATCTTAAACGAAACTGGAAAACACGAAGAGCTCCGGATGACGCTGGAGCGAAGCATTCGCGAACATTCAGCCACGGCTGAGATGCTTGCCTGGCTTTGCAACGAACGAGAAAGCTGGAGCGAACTGATCAACCCCGATTTGCTTGGCGCGATTTTGTCAGCACTGGAACGCGAGCAACACAACGCTCCCGGACGCGCCAGCAAATTGAACCGTGCGCTAATCGAGGATCGCCAATTGCTTGGCGACATCTTCAGAAACTGCGATGTCGCTCTCGCGCGCGATGCGATGCGGCGGCTGCAGTTAAGCCCACTATTTGACGAACTGACTAAACGCTCGCTCCTCGCGCGAATCGTTAAAGTTTATCCAGAACTGGAAAGCATGATCGCGAGCGCACAACCGCAGGAGAAGGCCGCTCCCTTAATCGTTTCCTGGAGCAGCCTGGAAAAACGTCAGGCCGAATACGAAGAGCTCGTAAAAGTAAAAATTCCGGAAAACAGCAAAGAGATCGCGCTTGCCCGATCGTATGGCGATCTGAGCGAGAATTTTGAATTCAAGGCAGCCAAACAAATGCAAAGCGTCCTGATGCGACGCAAAGCCGAACTGGAGCAGATGCTGCACAACGCGCGCGGGACTTCATTTGAGAATGCGGATACGTCCCGTGTGTCCATCGGCACAATCGTCACACTGCGCAGCATGGAGACTAACAAGGAGGAAACTTACACCATTCTGGGCGCATGGGACGGTAATCCTGATCGCCACATCATTTCCTATCAAACCGCGATCGGTCAGGCACTGCTCGGCCACGAAATCGGCGAGACCATTTCTCTAAACACCGAGCACAGCACCGCTCAATTTACCATTATCTCCATCGAGCCTGCACCACCGGATCAGGGCGCGCCTGCGCCCGCGCTTTCCGCTGATTCTGTCGTCGAGACAGCGGTTGTCGAGTAGCTCGGATCGTCAGCGACTGGCATACAATTTGCGATTTCCCTTTGGTATGAGAAAAAGGTTGCACGGCCGGCTCCTGTCGTATTACTCAGAAGCGCTCCAGGCACCAGAGGCCGTGTTTTGGTCTGCGGTATTTATCAGGAGCGTCCCAGCGCCGACGGGTCAACAGCTTGCGCGATCGGACAAAAGGCAAAGAACCCGAGCCATAAGGCTATTATCGTTAATCTAACGTTTGGAGCTTTCGTAGTTTAATTTCCTTCTGACCAGCTGCGGCCGGGGTCGCCGACCCCGGCCGCAAGCCGTTATCCATTTCCACTCTACGGATTATTGACAACCACCTTTGTCGTCGCCTTTTCAATTCCGATTCTGTCACTGACTTTTTGGATTTTCGAATCCTGCTCTTTGACATGCGCGACTAGAGCGTCCATTCCTTTTTTCATCTGGGCTATGGTCGTTTCCTGTTCCTGAACTTTGCGATGTTCCTTGAGGAACTCGTTGAGCAGCATTGCGTTTACGGCATCGTAGCGGACGCTGTAGATTTCCCCATTCTTATCGCGCACGACTAAATCCCGGTTCACTTTGGCGACTTCCTCGGCAACCAGGCCAAAACATGCCGTGTTTTTCGGGTCGCTCTTATAGTGAAATGTAACCGGCTTGAGCGAAAGAATAGCTTCACTGGTCTTATTCATCGGTTCAATGTCGCGCTTGAAGCGCCGCGATGAGGCGACAGTCCCCAACTTGCCAGTGGCATCGACTCCTACTGCAGCAGCGGTTCCGGGATCGATAGTAGACCCGATGATGTTGCCGATATAACAGCTGTTGTCCACGTCCGCGCCCAACACATCCTTACCGATACAAATAACGTTGCTGGCTGTGGTGATGCCTTGACCTGCATTCACGCCGATGGCCGTGTTGAAACTTCCACTAACGTTGTTAGAGAGCGTTGCCCAGCCGTAAGCCGTGTTGTAGTTGCCGTCACCATTGGTAGCAAGCGCAAAACCACCAATCGCCGTATTGCCACTGCCATGATTGTTGGTATAAAGGACAAAATTAGCGCCAATGGCCGTGTTTCCGCCACCGTCGGTGTTGTGGAAGAGCGCCCCAGGACCGATAGCCGTGTTGGTGCTGCCGGTCGTGTTGCTGAACAGCGCCTGAAGGCCATCAGCCGTGTTGTATTCGCCACTGGTGTTGTCGGCAAGGGCTTGATAACCGGTAGCCGTGTTGTTGTTACCAGTATCGTTAAAGAAAAGCGCTTGGAAACCGTTCGCCGTATTGTTGTCACCAGTGCTATTGAAGGCAAGGGCCTGATAACCGTTGGCCAAGTTTTGGTTTCCTTCGGTGTTGCTGAAAAGCGCTTGGAAGCCGGAGGCGGTATTCTGGGTACCCAGTGTGTTGTCATTGAGCGCCTGAAAACCAACCGCGGTGTTGTAACTACCTTCGGTGTTGGAAAAGAGGGCTCCACCGCCGATGGCCGTGTTCTGATTACCAATAGTGTTCGATCCCAGTGCGCCTTGGCCGCACGCGCTGTTAAATGCGCCAGTGGTATTTTGCAAGAGCGCGACGTCGCCGACCGCTGTATTGAAGCTGCCGGTGGTGTTGGTGAAAAGGGCAAACGTTCCACTCGCTGTGTTACCCTCGCCCGTGCTATTACTTAACAACGCTCCAGCGCCAATCGCCGTATTCGAACCCGCAGTGTTCACGAGCAGCGATCCGGCACCGACGCCCGTGTTGAAGCTAGCCGAACCGTTGCTAAGGAGCGACAAGAAGCCAAACGCTGAGTTATAAAAACCCGTCGTTAGGCCTGCTAGCGCACCATCGCCGTCCGCGGTGTTGCCATTCGCTAAGGCGGTAGCCGGCGCCTGCGGACCGGCCGCACGCGTTATTTGCGAAAGTGCCAGACACGCGATGCCGACTAAGATGGTAGTGAATATGTGGTTTAGATTTTTCATAAGCTAAATACGGATCGAGACCGCCAGTTGTTTCAAAAATCGAAAAAAACTTTTGTGTGACCCCTTTTGGGGGTGCATGCCCGCGAATGATCCGTCTTCGCCAAAGCTATGGCGAGGCAGGCGTGAATAGACGCGAAGATTCATTCAACACACGATCATCCGCATTAATTGGCGTGATTCGCGGGCAAAACGGATGCTTTGGCGCCAAGCGGATACAGATAAGATTGGCCGGCGTCACTTTATTTTCGTGACTCGGCTCCGGCAGGAAGAGTATGATGATGGGGTCGAAAGTATGAATCCCGCCGAACGGCGCACTCAATCATCTTTGGCGACTCGGCGGAGCCTGCTTAGCCGCCTTAAGCAATCGAACGCCCAGGAGAGCTGGCGAGAGTTTTTCGATACGTACTGGCGATTGATTTACACCACGGCGCTCAATGCCGGATTGAGCGATTCGGAAGCACAGGAAGTAGTTCAGGAAACAGTTCTCACCGTTGTCCGGAAGATTAAGGGCTTCCGCTACGATCCTGCAATTGGTTCGTTCAAAGGTTGGCTATTGACCATGGTCCGCTGGCGCATTGGCGATCAGTTTCGGAAGCGCCAGCAGCAAATACAGCCGCCCGGCCCGCGCGGTGCCACAGCGACTTCAGGAACAGCCACACTCGAGCGCATCGCTGATCCCGGGGCCATCAATCTTGATGCCGTGTGGGAGGAAGAATGGCAGCGCACGCTGTTCACTGCCGCTTTGTCGCGAGTGAAACGTCAGGCCAACGCCCGGCACTATCAGATGTTTGATCTGCATGCCGTCAAACATTGGTCCGTCGATAAAGTGGCGCAGACCCTCGGTGTAAGTGCAGGTCAGGTGCGTCTGGCGAAACACCGAATTACCGCGTTAATGCGCCGAGAAGTTGCTCGCCTCGAAAAGGAAGAAGAGCAGCGATGGGGTCTAGCCAACGCATTGGCTCACTAGGTCGCATAAATTAAATGATAGCACGCCTACGAAAGGCCACCACGGCGTGGACAGCTCGGTTTCGTCAGAGCGAGTCCGACAGCATCCGCGAGCAGTCGGCTTCTGGCCATGAAGACGCGTTAGGCGGCAGAGAGGGGCCAGGCGACACTCCTGTCATTCCGGATTTTGAATTACTGCGCTGTATTGGCCGTGGCAGCTATGGCGAGGTCTGGCTGGCCCGAAACATCCTTGGCACTTACCGCGCGGTCAAGGTCGTTGAGCGGAAAGCATTTCGGGATGACGAGGCCTTTGAGAGAGAATTTTCTGGGTTGCAGCGATTCGAACCCGTATCGCGGGAGCACGACGGTTTTGTGGCCATTCTCCACGTGAGTCGCAATCGGACGGCCGGTTTTTTCTACTATGTTATGGAGCTGGCCGACAATGACACAAAACGGACTCGAATTGAGCCTGATACTTATGTGCCTAAAACGTTGAGCAATGAGCTGGCCAGGTGCGGACGCTTGTCGGTCAGAGAGTCTGTGCAATTAGGCTTATCATTGTGCGGGGCGCTGCAAGAATTGCATCAGCGCGGATTAGTACATCGCGATGTAAAACCATCCAACATTATTTTCGTCAAAGGCCGCGCGAAATTGGCGGATATTGGGTTAGTAGCGCAGACCGGAGAGAGGAATCGTCTAGGCACAGAAGGCTACATTCCTCTGGAAGGTCCCGGAAAACCGCAAGCAGACCTTTATAGTCTGGGGATGGTGCTTTACGAAGCTAGCACCGGCACGGATCGCCTCGACTATCCAAATTTGCCAGGGGACTTCGACGCAATGGCCGAACGCGAGACGTTTCTTAGGCTGAATGCCATTATCCTGAAGGCCTGCGACAACGATGTTCGCAAACGCTACCGGACTGCGAGTGAGATCAGCGATGACCTAACGAAACTAGGTCTTGTTATACCTGCCCACAAAACCGGAAGAAAACTTCGTCGGCCGGTCACCGTCTTCTCCGCCGTGTTACTTTGCGCTTTGACGCTTGCCTTGACATTTTACTGGCTCAGAAGTCCGAGAACGAGCCCGTCTCCGGAAAAGAGTATCGCGGTCCTGCCATTTGAAAACTTAAGTCCCAATCCGGAGGATGCCTATTTCGCCGAAGGCATTCAGGAGGAGCTCCTGACCCGTCTGGCCAAGATCAGCGACCTAAAAGTGATTTCGCGTACTTCCACTCAGCGATACCGGAGTAAGCCCGCTAACCTCTCACAGATCGCCAGGCAACTTGGCGTGGAAAACATCGTCGAGGGGAGCGTCCAAAAAGTAGCCAATCAGGTGCGAGTCAATGCGCAGCTGATTAACGCTCGAAGTGATTCCCACCTCTGGGCCGAAAGCTACGACCGCGAGCTAACCGACGTGTTTGGCGTTGAAAGCGAAATCGCCAAGGGAATCGCCGAGTCGTTGCAAGCAAAGCTCACCAATCAAGACGTACAGACGCTGACAGCCAAACCGACGAACAAGCCAGAGGCTTACGATGCGTACTTGCAAGGCTTGGCGTTTCAGGAACGGATCGGCCAGTCAACGCACCTCGCACTGAAAGCGATTGGTTGTTTTGAGAGAGCTGTGCAGTTCGACTCGAATTTTGCGCTCGCATGGGCGAGACTTTCCCGGGCTCACTCATATCTTTACTTTCAGCGCATCGATGGTGCCCGCCCTGACGCAGCTAAGGACGCGTTGGAGCATGCACAGAAACTCCAACCAAATTCGCCTGAGACTCTGCTTGCCGAGGGTTACTATCAATATTGGGTGCTTCGTGATTACGGCCTTGCTAAAGCTACCTTTCATCTGGTTAACAAAATGGTGCCAGGGAACAGCGAGGTTGCCTGGGCTCTTAGCGCGATCAACCGGCGCGATGGCAACTGGAATGAAAGCCTTGCCTCAGCAGAGCAAGGCCTCGCCCAAGATCCTCGCAACGGGGAACTGACTACGACCGCAGCATGGAGCTACGCCATGCTGCGACAATTTCCTACAGCGCTCAAGCTTTACGATCGAGCAACGGATATTATCGCAAATGATCCGGACCTCATTTCGTTAAAGGCTGGAATTTATCAGGCCCAGGGTGACCTGAAGCACGCTGGTGAACTTTTAGCAGAAATCACCGCGGACACTCCGTTTGATAATGCCTTCTTTGTCAAAGTCACTCAATTAAGACTCGAACGAAACTATCCTGAGGCCGTTCGGTTGCTGCAATTCCGGTTGGGCCAATTCCACTTTACTTCGGAGTTCATTAAAGGCTCGACTCAAGTCTACCTCGCCATTGCCCAGCGTCTTGCCGGCGATACCGCTGGCGCAAAGGCTGCCGCCGAACAGGCGCGTGATACCCTGGATTCGCTCTGTAAAAAACAACCGGATAACTCCAATTTTGCAGCATGGTTAGCTCTCTCATATGCCGAGTTAGGCGCGAAGCAGCTGGCTTTAAATGAAGCGCAACGGGCGATGATGCTTCTGCCAACTACCAAGGATGCAGTGGACGGACCTGGGCTTGAAGAGAACATGGCCCTGATTCAGACCACCTTCGGTGAGAATAGCCCTGCGATGGCGACCCTGAGCCGGCTGCTACAGGTGCCAATGCAAAGCGAGTTTTACGGTCCAATGCCTCTTACATCAGCTTTTCTTAGGCTCGATCCGCTCTGGGACTCATTGCGGGCCGAGCCTGTTTTCCAAAAACTTTGCGAGTAAAGTCTCCTCGGACCAACAGAGGCCGAAAGCTTTCGGCTCTCACCGGATGCTAAGTCAGCAGTTCGTGGGAGAGAATGCTTAGGCAATAGATCGCCGCGGTTTCGACTCGCAGAATGATCGGGCCTAATGTAATCGGATGGCATCCATGACGATGTGCGAGCCCAAGTTCCGCAGGTGTGAAATCCCCCTCCGGCCCGATAAGCATCAAGACAGTGCGGGGACGATGTTCATACTCGCTGGAATAGTCCGCGAGAACCTTCTTTAAGTGTTGCGCGCCCGGCTGCAGCGATCCGATCAGTTGCAGGTCAAACGACTGCTCCGACGCTAGAAATTCTGAAAGTTTTCTCGGAGGGTGCACCTGCGGCAGCCAGTTCTGCCCACATTGTTTGGCCGCTTCGACTGCGATTTGTTGCCATTTCGACTGTTTTTGCGCTGCGCTTTCGGAATTGATTTGCACTATCGTGCGATCGGAAATAATCGGCGCAATTTCAGCGGCGCCGATCTCGACCGCCTTTTGCACAATGAGGTCCATGTTCTTTCCCTTGGGGATGGCCTGTCCCAGAACGATCCGACATTGCAGGGGCGCCGTTTCCGCTTCGTGCAATTTTCTCAGTCCGATTTCATCACTGCCGAGATCAACAATTTCGGCAGTGATTTCCCGTCCCCGCCCGTTGAAGAGAACAAGTCTCTCCCCCACCCGCATTCGCAGGACGTCGCGCGCGTGGTGTGCTTCCGAGCCAGCTAACGTAGGCGCGCCTCGATTCCAGTTCTCCGGAGAGATGAAGAAGCGATGCATTTGGTTAACGGACTAAATAGGAACTATGGCGCCGACAACTCGATTTCTTATTGGTAGTCGGACGCAATGAGCGCGTTCATCGCCCGCACGTTTGCCAACGATTCGCTAATCGACAGCTCTATCCCGCGCTGTTGAAGGGCCGCCATTACGCTTTCTGTCGGAATGTTTCCAACCATTCCGTCCTGCGCAAAGGGACAACCGCCAAGACCACCAAGAGCCGAATCAACACGCCGGCACCCTGCATCGTAAGCAGCGAGCACTTTGGTTTCAGCTTCCCCAGGGAGGCTGTGGAGATGCACACCAATATCGAATTCGGCGTAATCCTTTGTGATCGATTGCACCACGCGCCGGATCAGATCAGGGCTGGCAATGCCGACGGTATCAGCCAGCGAGATTGATCGGATACCCAGGCCTGCCACCTTCCCAACCAGCCGACGCAGCTCGCTCTCATCCCACAGATCGCCGTACGGATTTCCAAACGCCATTGAGACATAGGCGACCATACCCAGACCGGCTGCATGAGCTTTCGTCCTAATCGATTCCAATGTTCTGTAAGAGTCTTCCAGTGTCTGGTTTTGATTTTTGCGCAGGAACGTCTCAGAAACAGAACAAGGATAGCCCAGGGTCGTAACACCTCCGCTGCCAATAGCGCGGTCGGCTCCCTTCTCGTTTACCACGATCCCAATAATTTCGACATCGTCCGGCACGTCGAGTTGTTCCAGCACCTTCTCGCTGTCAGCCATCTGGGGAACAGCTTTGGGAGAAACAAAGCTAACAGCATCGATGTGCCTGAAGCCAGCTGTGATTAACGCCCCAAGATAACGCGCCTTGAGTTCTGTTGGGATTTGTCGCTTGAGTCCCTGCCAGGCATCCCGCGGGCATTCAATCAGTTTAACAGCATCGTGAACCACAAGAGCTGCGGAGTTTTACTTGAAAAATTCCTTCGCGCGTTCGAAAAAGCTTTTCCGCAACGGCGTATTTTCGTCACCGCAAAGCGCTGCGAATTCCTCGAGCTTGCGACGTTGTTGCGCATTCAGACGTGATGGCACTTCGACAATTAGACGCGCGAACAAATCGCCATGCCCGCGTCCGTTGACGCTAGCAACTCCTTTGCCGCGCAATTTAAACATTTGTCCACTTTGCGTACCCGCGGGCACCTTCAGCTGCGCCCTGCCTTCAAGCGTCGGCACATCAATCTCACCGCCCAGAGTCGCAACGGAAAAAGGGATCGGTACGTCACAATACAAATCATCACCTTCGCGCTGAAAAATCTTGTGCTCCTTAATGTGTATAACGACATAAAGATCGCCAGGAGGCCCACCGCGAGTGCCGGCCTCGCCGTTGCCTAACGAGCGCAACCTCGAACCCTCTTTGATTCCGGCAGGTATTTTCAGCTTCACGCGGCTCAATTTTTCTACGCGCCCTTCGCCCCGGCATTTCTGACATGGTTTCTCAATAACTTCGCCAGCACCGCGGCAGCGCGGACAGGTCTGCGAAACGTGAAAGAATCCGCGGGAACTAATCACCTGGCCGCGGCCGCCGCACGTAGAACAAGTAACCGTGCGTGAACCAGGTTCAGCACCGCTGCCGCTGCACTTGTCACAAGTGGCAAGTTTCGCGATCTCAATCTCTTTTTCGGCGCCAAACGCGGCCTCCTCCAGCTTGATCTGCAGGTCGTAACGCAAATCAGATCCGCGCCGCGGATCGTCGGTCTGCTGGCTGCCACCAAAGAATGTCTCGAAAATTCCGCCACCGAACCCGCCGCCGCCAAAAACTTCGCGGAAAATCTCGAACGGGTCGTGAAAAACGCCGCCGCCAAAACCAGCGCCGCCCTGCGTGAACGCAGCATGACCGAAGCGATTATAGGCGGCCCGTTTGTCAGGATCGATTAAGACGTCGTATGCTTCGCCTAGCTCCTTGAACTTTTCTTCGGCGTGCGGGTCGTCCGGATTTTTATCTGGATGAAACTTGACCGCGAGCTTGCGATAGGCGCGCTTGACCTCTTCGTCGGTCGCGTTCCGTTCGACGCCCAGCACCTCGTAATAATCGCGTTTTTCAGTGGTGGCCATGTGGTTACAAATCTGTGCGACTAATGGGGACTGATAGGATTGAGGAGCAAGAAGTCTCCACTATTTTCCGCGACCGCTCGAAACGACGACGCGCGCCGGTCGCAGCAAACGATCCTTAAGGCGATAACCACGGCGGGTCTGCCGGATGACAGTTTCCGCTGGAAACTCGCTCGCCTCGTGCGCGATTGCTTCATGCAAGTTGGGGTCGAATTTTTTTCCCTCAGCTTCGACTGGCTGCAACCCATTTTCAGTCAGTAAATCGTTGAGTTGTTTTTGGACAAGAACCATACCTGAATAAATCGGAGAGTTTGGGCCCTGCTCTTTTGCTGCCGCGAGGCCCAGCTCAAAATTGTCAATAATTCCCACTAAACGTTCCAGTAAAGAGCTGTTGGCATATTTGATCGCCTCTTCTTTTTCGCGCGCAGAACGCTTCTTGTAATTCTCGAAATCGGCCTGACTTCGCAATGCGAGGTCGCGAAACCGGTCGAGATCGGCCTGCAGGCCAGCCGTGGGATCTTCTGATTCGCCCTGCGCGGCATCGGCCGCTTGCGCGACCGATGAAGGAGCGGAACTCGTCGACGCGGACTGTTTCATTTGTTTGTTTTGTTCACTCACAGGAATTTTTTTCATGTCTTACGAATGGCAATCAAAGTGATGTCGTCGTTTTGGGGAATCGAACCGGTAAAGTCGCGAACGTCCTCGATGATTTTCCTTACAATTGCCTGAGCCCCATCGTTCGCACTGGCGCGCACCGATCGCATCATGCGGTCGAGACCGAATTCGTCTCCCTCGGCATTCAACGTTTCGGTTACGCCATCGGTATACAGAACGAGGCAATCATCGCGTTCGAGCCGGACGGCGAAGTCGACGGTAAGCCTATCGAACACGTTTCCACTGTCAATGCCCACGACCATTCCCGGTGATTTAATGGGCGTGACTGCTTGGGACTGTCGTTTATAAAGCAATGGCGCATCGTGTCCGGCGCGTGCCAGCGTGACCCCATCGCTTTGGTGATTCAGAATCAGATAGGCCATGCTGATGAACATGTCTTCCTTGATATCGGGGTAAAGCTGGCGATTCACCTTTCGCAACACGTCCGCTGGAGAGGGGTTGCGAGCCGCCTCCGCGCGTAAAACGCTACGGCAGATAGCCATGATAAGGGAGGCTGGCACGCCTTTGCCTGACACATCCGCAATCGCCACGCCCAGACGTTCTTCGTCAACCCGGATGTAATCGAAATAATCGCCGCTCACTTGTCGGGCAGGCGCATTGATGCCGCTGATCTGAAATCCGTTAATGGCCGGCGCTTCCGACGGTAGCAAGATGCGCTGGATATCCCGCGCGATTTCCAGATCGTGATCCAGCCGTTTCTTTTCGTTGGCCATGGAATAAATGATGGCGTTGTAGAGCGCAAAAGCGGATTGCTCGGCGATTGACTTGAAAACAACAAAGTCCCCTTGCGAAAAGGGCGACCCTGCCGGGCCTTGGGCAAGCGCAAGCACACCCAGGTCCTGGTTTCCGTACCGCAGTGACGCAGCCATGACCGACGCACTGCCAAACGCGCTTCTGCGCAACTTCGCCAACTCCGGTGCCTCGGAGAATTCAGTCAGGCAAACAGATTGTCCCGTTTGCCATACCCGTCCAATGAGTCCCTCCCCAGGGCCGACCGCGTGCAGCCGTAAAAAGCCATCGAGAGCAACAGGAGCAGCCGCCGCTTGTTGCAGTATATTTTGCGGAACATCGACCAACGGCGGACAGTCTTTGGAAATAAACGCCGGCGTAAGTTTCCCACCCGTTCGATCGGTCACATAAAGCGCGCCGCCGTGCGCGTCCAGAACACGCGTACCCCCTTCGACAATGAGCCGGTGCAGTTCCTGGGGTCGAATGGTCTCCCGGAAGGCCTCGCCGAGACCATGCAAAAAATCGAAGACAAGCGTTTCCTCGACCTGAATTTCTTCATGAGAACGCTCCAACTGTCGAATCCGCCGTGTCTGAAACCAAGAGGTCACAACCCAGCCGGCAACAGACGCTAAAAGCAGTCCGAGAAGAAGAGTCGGCCACATCATTGAGGGCCAGCTTACTTCGAAGGCGTCTCGTGATGAAGGTCTTGTCTTAAGAAATCGAGAACGTCCTTAAAGCGAAGAATATTTTCCGGCGCGGCCTCGCAGAGCGCCTCATGCGCTTCCAACATTGTCTCGGTTTGTTCCTTCTTCCTATCTGCAGGCGACCGGACTCCCGGAGGCGTCCGCTCGAGCGCCCCGCATTCGGGAGGACTGGAACCATTACCGCGAATATCGAATATCTGATCCAGGCCCAGTCCGGAGAGAAGCTCCTGGCTGCGATTTCCGCAGTGAACGATGTGAAGATGTCCGTGTCCCAGCTCCTTCAATCGAAGCGCCACACTGGCCATGGTTCCCATGAATGTGGAATCCATCATGGCGCAATCCTCCAGATCGACCACAAATTCGCGATAACCGCGGTCCAACATCTCACGCGCGAACTCTTTGAGATTGCCGCTGTTGAGGAAACTACCTTTCCCCTCCACTTTCACCCACACGGTTGGGCCGCTCACCCCTACTTGAATAGATGAGTCCACAGTTACTACCTAAAAGATACCAGCCCAGAAGGCATGCTGTCAATGGTTGTGGGACTTGAGAAAGCCTCAAGAGGTGATTCGGAATCCGCATTGCGAAAGGCCGCATTAGACATCACCAGCCGAGGAAGATGCGACACGTTCGTTATCTCACTCCCACATAAAGGAGCGATTTTCAGCGACGATCCGCCCGTTTTCGATTAACAGGCACCGCCATGCGATTACGCGTCCATCGTCAAAATAATCGTCGCCGATCACCTTGAATTCGGTCCTATGAGTGCCGCGTACATTTCGATATGAAATCTCCTGCGCCTGAACATGCTCATGTAGTTTCTCCTGACGGTATTCCAAACGCACCGTGACGTCAGAAGGGCGTTTGGCCCGCCAGAAGAAATCAAAGTAATTGCCGAAACGCTGACGCTGGTCGAGCCCCGTCACCGCTCCGAACAGTCGATACTGGCGTTCAAAAGTAATGGGAGCGTCCTGGAGCGTCTGCACTTTCTGACCTGGCGTGTTGGACTTTCCGCTCAACGATGTGCTGCTGGAGGTTTTGGGACCCTCACCTTTTTTTGGCGGTTTATCGCTCAAAAAGAAAAGTTTCGTTTTTCGAAACTCGAAGTCGTTGCTTAACGCGACAGGCAATGGCGAGACCTTCTCCACGATTCTTGGTTCTACGCGTTGACGCGCCGCCTGGCCGGGGATGACAACAACCAGAGAGCTCAAGGCAATAAGGGCAGCAACGAACCTCATTTGGCTAATAAAGCCGGGTTTTGAATCGGGTGTCAACGAGCAACCCACATATCCAGGTTTCCGAGCTTCTATGGAACTCGCGCAGATCTGAAAGTAAATTGGGGTTTCATGATTGAAGTTCGTTATGAACGCGGGGTATATCTGCCGCGCCAGGATTTATGGCTCGATCCATGGGATGCGAAGCGATTCGCTTTCGTTTCCCACGCGCATAGCGACCACATTGCGCCGCACGAAGAAATTGTCGTTTCCGAGCGCACGGCACACTTGATGCAAAACCGGCTTCCGGGTTCCCGTCTGGAGCACATTCTGCCGTTTGATGAAAAGCAAACAGTGCGCGGGGTCGAGCTGATGCTATTACCGGCCGGACATATCTTTGGGTCGGCGCAATGCTTCCTTTTCGCCAGCAACGAGACATTGCTTTACACCGGCGATTTTAAACTACGCCCCGGTAAATCCGCGGAGCGAACAGAGTGGCGCCAGGCGGACACACTTATTATGGAGACCACGTTCGGTCTGCCACGCTATCAATTCCCGCCAACGGAACAGGTCATCAATCAAGTAATCGCCTTCTGCCGGGAAGCCATTGGTGAAGGGGACGTACCTGTACTCCTTGGGTATTCGTTAGGCAAAGCGCAGGAGATCCTCTGTTCGCTTGATGGCGTTGGATTAACACCAATGCTCCATGGCTCGGTTTATCAGATGACGCGCATCTACGAGCAGTTTGGCCAATCGTTTTGCAAATATCTTCGTTACAACTCAAACGATGTAGCCGGAAAAGTTCTGATCTGTCCACCGAGCGCAAGCCACTCGCCCATGCTGGAAAAGATTGCGCGGAAACGCGTCGCAATGATTAGTGGCTGGGCCATCGATCCAAACGCTATCTATCGCTATCAGGTTGATGCCGCGTTTCCGCTTTCCGATCACGCTGATTACAACGATCTGCTTCGCTATGTCCAACTAGTTCAGCCGCGACGCGTCCTGACGCTACACGGTTTCGCTGCTTCGTTTGCGCGTGACTTGCGTGAGCGCGGCATCGAAGCATGGGCGCTAAGCGAAGAAAATCAGCTGGAGCTTATGCTGGCAACATCGGCAGTGGACAGCATGCCGCCTGGCTCTGCTAGAATTGCGGCCGATACAGCCGCCGCTCCGCCCTCCGAATTTCTCGCGTTTGCGAATGTTGGTGAAGCGATCGCCGCAACTCCGGGCAAACTGGAAAAAATTCGTTTGCTTGCCGATTATCTGCGCGGCCTAACGAGCGAACAGGTTTCCGTCGCAACGCCCTATTTCACCGGGAAAGCGTTTGCCCAGAATGATCCGCGCACTCTGCAGGTTGGCTGGGCGGTAATCTTTCGCGCATTGCAAGCGGCCGCGAAGATCAGCGACACGGAATGTCATCGCATCTCCAGCACGCACGGAGACGCGGGTAAAACAGCGCTGGAAGTTCTCAATGGGAGAACAACGCCGCTGCCGTTTAGCATCCACGAATCGGGCGAGTTGTTTGAAAATCTCCAGCGTGCGCGCGGCCCAATTGCCAAGGCCGAGCTTTTACGAAATCGATTCTCGAAATTGTCGGCACGCGAGGGTCAGTACGTCGTCAAAATTCTGACTGGTGATCTGCGTATCGGATTACGTGAGGGTTTGGTCGAGGAGGCAATCGCGAAGGCGTTCGATGTCTCTCTTGAGCAAGTACGGGAGGCCAACATGCTGCTAGGCGACGTTGGTCAAACGGCCGTGCTTGCTTCGCGACACGAGCTCGCGCGGGCAGAGCTGGCGCTCTTTCGTCCCATTAAATGCATGCTTGCGACTCCTGAGCCGACGGCCCAAGCCATATGGCAACGGTTTACTGAAACTAAGACTAATCGGAAAGTCACGTCCCCTGCCCCTGCTACCGTTTACTTGGAGGACAAATTCGACGGGATTCGTGCACAGCTCCACCGGAGTGCGCAACAGGTGGAGATTTTCTCTCGCGATTTGCGGCGAATCACGGGCCAATTCCCGGAGTTGATCGATCAAGCCAGGAATTTCCAGGAAGAGCTTATCATCGACGGCGAAATTATTGCCTTCGAGAAGGGGCGCGAACTCACCTTCTTCGATCTCCAAAAACGGCTGGGGCGAAGAAGCAACGGAGCGGATTTATTCGCGCATGCGGCGGCAGACGTTCCCGTTGCGTTTGTGATCTTCGATCTTCTTTGGTTGAATGGCCGATCATTACTAAAGACTCCTTTGCGGGAGCGGCGGAGGCATCTCAGTAGCGTGCGGTTGCCTTCGCATTTTCAAATTGCCACGGTCATGCCTGCCCATTCGGCTACCGAGATCGAACAAATATTTCAACAAGCGCGACAGCGCTTAAATGAAGGGCTAATGATCAAAGACCCGGAGAGTTCTTATCTGCCCGGAAACCGCGGCATGTTTTGGTTCAAGCTCAAGAAAGAACTGGCGACGCTGGATGTCGTGGTCGTGGCAGCCGAGTTTGGGCATGGCAAACGCAATAATGTATTGAGCGATTACACATTTGCGGTGCGCGATGAAACTACGGGTAAGCTTTTGCCGATTGGTAAGGCTTACAGCGGACTAACCGACACCGAGATTGCAGAACTAACCAAGCACTTTCAACAGAATACGATCGCAGACCACGGCCGGTATCGCGAAGTGAAACCGGACGTGATCCTCGAAGTCGCCTTCAATTCAATTCAGCCCAGCACGCGTCACGCCAGCGGATTGGCATTGCGCTTTCCGAGAATCAAGACAATCAGGCGCGACAAGAATGTCGATTCAATCGACACGCTGCAATACGCCCGCGAGCTGGCGGCCCAAAGGGCGAATTCGCAGGCCTAATTTTCGCTGAGGCGATTGCTCTCCACCTTGCGTTTACTGAGGTGTAGACGACGGAGACGGTGAAGTCTCGCCGCTAGTGCTGGACGAAGAGCTGGTATCGGCAGAGCCGCTGGTGTTGCCAGATGCGCTCGGATCGGCAGGCGCCACGGCGCCAGCACTAGGTTGTGTCCTCATCGATCTCATTTGCTGTATCGCCTCAAGCCTGCGCTGCCTTAGAGCGCGCAGCTGTTCCATTCTTTGTTCCCTGCCCGCCCTGAGCTGTGAGTTGTCGGGCGGCACCAAACCCGGAGGGATAGTTGCAGAAGGCGGAACATTCGAAGAGCTGTCCTTTTTCAGAGCCCGTATTTGAGCATCGGCTGGAATCAGCGCTGCACGCATTTTTTCCCTTTCGGCCAATGCCTTCTCTCGGTTGTCTAATGCTTTCTCGCGCGTATCGAGCTCGGCTTTCCGCTGGGCGAGTTGTTGTTCGGCTGCCGCGTCCTGTTTTTGGCAGGAGCAAACCATCGCCAGGGGAATGAACAATAAGAGGGCAAAGAATTTTTTCATATCAGGGTCGTATTTTAGTTTTTTGCGTTAATTCGGACGAACAAAACCGAGGGTGCGGCTACTAGTCAAATAAAAGTTAGCGCGGCTGCGGCGTCGCCGAACCTGCCGGTTCCACAACGATCGATTCGATCTGGGCACGGCGAAGGCGCTGAATATTGGCAAAGATGGCTACCAACGCGAGAGCCGCGACGATGACGATCATCAGGACAATAACGCTCCTTGGGACCTGCGGGGATCCAAGCTTTTCGGGGAGCTGCTGCCGCGAATTCACCTGTGAAGTATCGATATCGATCTCACGCGCGCAAGAAAGCCTTATTCGTTTTTCTCATTGCCCTAAAAAGTAATGACCCACATCAGTCCAAGCGCAAAGCCGCGATGGCATCCATGACCCGCTGGCTTAACCGCTTGTAGAGATTCTTCCCCGGTGGACTTAGATCCGCCGCCGTAAAGACAATCGGTTCGCCGATCACAATGGTAATTGGCACAAAGTGTAAACCGCCACCGCCGCGCGGCAGGGCCTCGTGCGCGCCAAAGATTCGCATCGGCACGACTGGCGCCAGCGTTTTTGCAATGATCAGACCTAATCCGGGCTCGGCTAGCTGCAAACTACCGTCGAGAGTGCGCGAACCTTCCGGAAAGATCAGAGCTGCATTGCCGGCCTTTAGAACACGAATCAACGCTTTCAGGGCACTGCGGTCGATACCTTCTTGATTGACTGGGATGACATTGAGTTTTGGCAAAAGCCAGCCGAGCAGTGGCACGTTCAGCAAGCTTCGCCGCGCGAGAAAGTAAATCGCCCGATCGCACGTTGTGCCGGCAAGCGGCGGATCGAGGTAACTTTGGTGGTTTATTGCAAGAATCACCGGACCGCTCTGCAGCATTCGCTCCCGATGAACGACGTGAAGTCGAAAAAAAAATCGGCCAACGATGCGACTAAGATGATACCCGAGCCAGTAATAGATGTTCATTGGTGAAGCGCGGAAGTGACAAAGTCTTTGAATCACGAGGCGATGGCCAGACCCAAATGCGCTAATCGCGCAATGATCTGACTAATCACTTCATCAATTGTGAGAGATGACGTGTCGATGACATGTGCGTCTTTTGCGATGACCAGCGGTGAGACCGCGCGCGAAGAATCAACGCGATCCCGTACCGCGATCTCGTCGCGCCCTCCTTGTGCCATGCGACGCTGGAGACGTACCTCAGGGGAGGCATCAATGTAAAATTTGTAGGGTGTGTCCGGGAAAACGACCGAACCAATGTCCCGGCCTTCCACGGCCAAATCGTGACTTTGTGCCTGCTCGTGCAGTTTCTTCGAAACAATTTGGCGAACCGCAGGGAACTGACTGACGCGCGCAACGTTTTCGTTCACAGAATCATCGCGCACGTGCTCCCCGGGATCCACGTCATCAATCAGAATGCGCGACTCATTATCCTGGAGACGGCATGTGATGTCGGCGACCTGAAGGACGGCAGCGATGCGTTCGGTTTCGTCCGGATGGATTTTCTTTTGCAGGATGTGCCAGGTGACAGCTCGATAAATGGCGCCAGAATTCACGTAAACAAATCCCAGTTGTCGGGCAAGCCCGCGTGCGACACTGCTTTTTCCAGAGGCTGCCGGGCCGTCAATGGCGATTACCCGATGAAACTCTTCGCGCATCCCGAAAACTAGCGTGCCGGAAAGATGCCAGGCAAGCATCCAGTAACGTACATGTCCCAAAACTTCAGGGGATCATGCTTCTTCCTCGGCCGGGCCTGGAGTGAGTGAACCAATCACCGGGGTGCTAATCTGCATTCGCTTTGGATTTGTGAACTCTTCAAGAACGGTTTCAAATCCAGGATAAGATTCACGAATACATTCGGCGTCCTGAATGATCGTCTCGCCATCAGCGAACAAACCCGCTATCGCAAACGCCATCGCAATGCGATGATCGTCGAAGCTTGGCATACGTGCTCCGTGCAGCGGCGCCGGACCGAGTATCTCGAGGCCATCGTTCATTTCAGCAACCTGCACTCCCATCGCACGCAGATTATGCGCGATTGCAGCGATGCGATCGCTTTCTTTTACTCGCAATTCTTCGGCCTGCCGAATAATCGTCTTTCCGTCCGCAACAGCCCCAGCAACAGCCAGAATCGGCAGCTCATCAATAAGCTGCGGCACTTCCTTGCCCTGGATGACAGTGCCCTTGAGCGGGAAACCGGTGACTTCAACAATTCCACGGGGTTCGACCTGATCAATGTCTTCAATAGCCTCGCGCACTTGCGCGCCCATTCGAAGCAAAACACCAAGTAGCGCCGTTCGTGTGTGGTTCAAACCAACATCGCGAATGAGCAGATGACCTCGTCGTTGCGCCGCAGCCGCGACGAGCCAAAAAGCCGCGGACGAGATGTCGCCCGGAATGGCGAAGTCCCGCGATTCCGGCACCTGGTCGCCAAATACAGTGACGCTCCCATTCCCATCCACAGCCGTTCGGACCAGGAAATAATCAAACATCATTTCCATGTGATTCCGCGTTGTTCCTGTCTCGATCACAGTTGTTTTGCCTTTGGCAAAGAGGCCGGCAAGCAGCAAGGCGCCTTTCACCTGTGCGCTTGCCACGGGCGTTCGATACCGAATGCCACGCAAGGAACCGCCCTGGATGCGCAGCGGTGGCGTTTCGTCCGGACCTTCTGCGACAATATCTGCCCCCATTTGACGAAGGGGCGCAATGACGCGCTCCATTGGACGTTTCGATAGCCCTGCATCCGCAACAAGACGGCTTTCAAATGTCTGTCCAGCAAGCAACCCGGCAAGAAGGCGCATGGTGGTGCCAGAATTGCCGCAATTGATTTCGCTTTTGGGCGGTGTGAGGACGCGCTTTTTCCCGTGAACGATTAACGTGGCCGGCTCGGGCTGTTCGATCTTAATGCCCAAGGCACGCAGCGCATTTACTGTGTGCATACAATCTTCGCTGGGAAGAAATCCCTGCAGAGTGCACACGCCATTCGACAAGGCAGCGATGATTACCGCGCGATGCGAGATGCTCTTGTCGCCGGGGACATTGATCTCGATGTCAATTCGAGGTGCCCGTTTTACCCGTAACTCCATAGATAAGTAGAAACCGTTTGTGGATACTCAATAAGCAATGATCGATAAAACAACGGCGCCGGGCTAGTTCAGCACCAAATACCGATGTTCGGCATCAGCCTCGAATACCCTCAGAAAAACGCTAGGGGACAAGAAAAATTTTATCCGTGTACGGATCCTTAACTTCCGTTCCTGGGGGGAAGCCTTCCACATCGATATATTTGCCAGGCGAATAAGGACTCTCTACAAGGTGAGGCTTGCCAGGAACGGGAATTCCGTACGGGTAATCGCCCGTTTTGACCTTAGTCGGTGCGGCTGTCGGAGGAGGTGGGGCTGCTGCAGTCTCCACGGGTGGCGTACCTGTAGGTTGAACAGGGCCATTTGGATTGAACGGCTGTTGTGGTGGCGGGTACTGGTCGGGCTGGGTGGGGCCATAGCTCGCGGCCCGATGTCGGGACGGTGGTGGCTGCGGCTCTTCACTGCATGAGGCGACGAGGAAGGCCGTGAACAGAGCAAGCGACAATGAGAATTTCATAAATGGAAAATACTCTCACAATCGTATCCAGAGTCGGAGTCGTTGCCAATCATTAAATCGCTTTTTGTTCACACTCAGCGGCGCATTCGCAAAAACTGGCGTGGATACAATGACGATCCACCTTGCATCCGAATCCAAGATAGAGATGTCAACGGCAAACAACTCCCACGAAGAAATTCTGATCGTCGATGATGACGCTTTGAGCCGTAAGATACTGGCGCAACTTCTAACCTCCGCCGGATATAACTGCCAGGTGTGCGAAGACGGCGCGGAAGCGATGAAGGTCATTCACGACAAGCCGCCGTCGCTACTGCTGCTCGACTTCGATATGCCAGGAGCAAATGGCGCCGAAGTATTGAAAGAGCTTCGAGCAGATGAGCATCAGGAAATCGCTCGGGTGCCGACAATCATGTTGACCGCGCACGGGAGCGAAGAAAGCGAAGTCTCTTGTTTGCACGCTGGGGCGGATGATTTCGTCACAAAACCGGTCAATGCCGCGGTGTTGCGTGCACGAATCGAGACCCAGCTTCGTCTCCGTTCCATGAGGCGGCAATTGGAAAAGCAAAATGACGAACTCGAACGATGGCGTCGCGATCTTGAGCGCGATCTGGCGGCAGCGCGTTTGACCCAGCAATCGTTAATTCCGCAAAAGCCACTGATGCTGACTGGATGGGAGGTTGCAGCTTGTTACCGCCCGGTCATCCAGGTAGGCGGCGACATTTACGGCTGGCTGCGAATGAAAGATGGCCGGACCCTGTTCTGGATCGCCGACGGCTCCGGCCACGGGGCTGCTGCTGCGCTGCTTACGACGCTGGCAAAGCTTCTCTTTCATCACGGCAGTGTTGAACACCACGAGCCGGCCACTGTGATGGAAGCAGTCAACGACGACTTTCGCAGCATTTTTGGCGGGCGCTCTTTTATGACGGCGATGTGTGTTGCGGTCAATCACACAACCGGCAGAGCGCAGGTTGTCGGCGCAGGTCATCCGCCGCTTCTTGTCGTTCGCAATAACGGCGCGACAGAATCAATAGCGTCGATCGCGCCTCCCTTAGGCCTGATCGAACGCCCCAAATTTACAGAGACCGCGCTCGACTTCGAACTGGGAGACGCCTTCTTGCTCTACACCGACGGCTTGTTCGGCCCGTCAAAAAATGAAGAACATCGGATAACGCCACAGCAGTTAGAGAAGATGCTGGATCACTCTGCTCCAACTGCCGAAGCATTGCTCAAGAGAATTTTGGCGCAAGTAACGCCACACAACGCCGAAGACTCCTTGTCTGATGATATGACAGCTCTGGCGGTGCGCCGGCTGCCCCCTCGGTAATTTTTTTTCGTTTGCTTAAAATTAGTGTTGCTCTCTCTCAAGCGAAACGTTAATCAGCCTCCATGCCGAAAACCAAAAAGAAAACTTCCAAGCGCAAACCGAATCCCGCCTTCATGAGAC
>Ga0081455_10000241_pt1 | contig 57262 bp, 57 predicted proteins | sample TabmetS3T2R1_FD_70207 | JGI IMG/M metagenome (GOLD analysis project Ga0081455, IMG submission 70207) | Tabebuia heterophylla rhizosphere microbial communities from the University of Puerto Rico - S3T2R1 | ecosystem: Host-associated > Plants > Roots > Rhizosphere ...
CAACCATTTTACGATCCGCCACGCAGACGCTGGCGTCCCCCGCCCGGCCCGCCGGTTCGCGGTGAATGGGTTCCTGAGTGACTCACTTGAGCGTAACGGAACGCCGCCACCATCGAGACCCGCGTATTATTGAGGATTGTCGAAGTGCGTCGATTGCAGTTCGGCAAACACAGTACCAACGAAGATCTGCGCTTCAATACGAAGCAGAAGCCGTTCGGCATCGTCCGACACCCAGATGGTGGCGCGACGAAATTTCCGGTGCGGTTCTAATTGGCGCTGCTTGCCAATCCGCTTGAGTTGCAAGTCGAGTTTAATCGCACTGTAATTCCCCGCGTGCACTGAGGTTTTTTCCCTTCCAATTACCCGGATGGTAGCAAGGTAGGCATTCGTCGCGGGATAGGCCACGACACGATAAACGCTACGGTCTTTGAGCGGCTGACTGCGCAAGTAAAGCATCGCCGAAAACAGATCGAAGAGGTCGGGGAAATTAAACTGGCGAGTCTTCGCTTGCGCTGCGTCTTTACCCTCCGTTCTTACACGAGTCACTCCGTTATTTGTGAATGTGAGATGGGTGATAACTTTCTTTGATCGATAACTTTCGGTTTGTTCGGTTTCAACAGGCCGCAACGTCCCGGCACTGGCAACTGCTTGATAATTCACATCCAATTTCCACAAGGCCCGAACCAGGCCGATGGTTCGACCCGTCCCCTCGAGTTGAAACCTGTCGTCAGATGGCTTTGTGAAGTGGATTTCTCCGGTAGCAGCCGTGAGCCCCGACCAACCGAAGCGATAGGAGGCGCGCAAAGGGCGGAGTTCAGGAAAATTTCCGGCCGGATCCTTGGTGAGCGTAGCCTGCCAATTCTCAGCGGCCGAGCCGAAGCACAAAGCAGGAAACAGAAAGATCGCCGCCAGAATTCCAGGTCGGATTAGAGTCGCCATTTTCAAGAACCGCAAACGCTCACCAATTCTTTCCCTTTCAGGTGAGTCGCTGGTTTTCATGCGTACGAAAAAAATACACGCGAGTTGATCTCGCGTGTATTTCCAAATTGTCGAAATCTAAACGTTAAGGCTTCGCAGCCTTTGCCGGAGAGGCGGATGGATTTACTTTCGCCGTTGAGCTTGCAGCGCGTCCCGGCTTGTTGAGTACGGCGATGATGTCGTTGGTAAAATCGACATTGTCCGGCGCATACAACAGGATCGGGACGCCATTAATGCTCATTCCCGATTTATCAAATACCAGATCGAAGTGATTGGCTTTGACCTTCTCCATCACCACATCGGTAATTTCCTTTACGATTCCTTCACGCACGCGCATCAACTGTTCCTGTAATTGTCGTTCGCGCGTTTGGCGGAAGTCGCTGATCTCACGCTCCATGTTTTTGATGTTGGCGATCTTATCGTCCCGTTCCTTTGCCGTTTGGGTCTTCTTATCCGCGCTCAGCGCCGGCGACTCCAGCTGCTTGTTCAGGTTATTGATGTCGTCCAGAGCTTTCTTATAAGACTCCGCTCGATCATCGTATTCCTTCTTCGCGGCATTCTTGGCGTCATTGATTTTGACTTCGGCTTCCTTGGTCTTGTTGTATTCCTTGAACGCGCGCTGCATATCAACTGTTCCGATTTTCATTGTGCCTTGCGCAAGGGCCGCGATCGGAAAGGTCAGCGTCAATGCAAGCATTGTAGACAGAGACTTTTTCATAAAATGGAGGATACAGTGCTCGGAATCGCGTTAGACTGCAACCACATATATTCGTTCAAAATTGATAACCCACGTTGAAGTTGAACCGGCCGCCCCCGTGATATCCATCTCGTTGTAGCGGATATCCATAATCGAGGCGCAACGGGCCGATCGGCAGATCAAGCCGGAGTCCAATACCGATATCCGAGGCGATATGGTTGAAGCCAAAAGACCATTGGTCGCTGTTCACAAATCCGGTGTCGTAAAAAACTGCGCCGCGCGCTTTTTCGATAATTGGGAAAGTCCATTCGATCGTCGTGCGCCACATCGTCTTTCCACCAATCGGTTCGCCATTCTCATCCTGCGGGCCAACTTCGCGAAACGGAAACCCGCGCAGGTTGTTGGAACCACCAAGGTAAAGCCGCTCGAAGATGGGCACATCAGTGCCGTTGCCCCACTGACTCACGGTGGCGATTTCGCCGTTAATCAGAAGAATGGTGTCCCATGGCAGGTGAAAATATTGGGATCCTTCGAAGTCCAATCCGTAGATCTGAGTGTCGCCTCCGAGAAAGCCGCCCGCGATATAAGGCGAAAAGCTAAAGCGTTGTCCCCTGCGCGAGAGCAAGGGATTATCGCGCGAGTCGAAGGTGACGCCGCCGAAAATCTTGCTCTCACTAAACGAGCCCTTTTGCGACTGGATGAATTCAGATGCGCTAGCGGCAACATTGAAAATGTCGATTTCCTGCAACTGGTACCCAAACGTTGTGGACGTATAGGCATTGATGGGCTTGCGCAATTCGAAGGCTAACCCGTAGTTACGCTGGTCGTACTCGGCACTCAGATAGTTTGCCTCGTTATAAAACACCTGGCCATTCAACGACAATCGCCGATCCAAGAAGTACGGTTCCGTCAGGGAGAGAATGAAGTCTTTTCGTTCGGTGCCGTATTGGATGCGCAGCCTGAATTTTTGGCCTCCTCCTGTAAATGAAGGCCAGTTGAACAGATCGAAATTGCCTTGTGTAAGCTCCGCAAATCCAACCAACTGATCGACCGTGCTGTACCCGCCGCCGAAACTAAGCGAACCGGTCCGCTTTTCCTGCACCAGGATGGTGAGATCCTTGCGTCCGGGAATGTCAGTCTCTTCCGGGTAAGTCTCGACTTTTGCAAAATACCCCAGGTTCTCGAGGCGTTTCTTGGTGATATCCACCCGTACGGTGTTAAAGACGTCTCCCGGCGCGACGAGGACTTCGCGGCGGATGACTTTGTCTTTGGTGCGCGTGTTCCCCTCGATGTTGACTCGATTTACGAACGAGCGAACACCTTCCTCAATACTGTAGTGTACGTCGATCAATGCAGGACCAGCCGGCGTGCCCTCCGGCTGGACCACGAGATCGACATAGCCGCCACTGCCGTAAGCATCGGCCACCGCCTTGGCGTCATCGCGCAACTGTTTGGGCGAATAGACACTGCCTTCCTTCATTTTCAGCAGGACGCGAATCCTTTCCTCAGTCGTATTCTGATAACCGGCAATGGTCAGCTTGTGCACGTGATACTGCGGGCCTTCATTAATTATGATGGTGAGAATCATGGGGCCTTTCTCCGTGCGGTCTCGGCGCACGTCTTTGATCTCCACGTCGATGTAGCCGTGGTCCTGGTAGAACTCGCGGACTTTGTCGAGATCCTGTTGCAACTGCGCTTCATCGAGGCGGCCAGATTTATCCATGAAATGAATGGGGGTCCTGCCACGCGTCTTCATCTGTTTACGCAGCACCCGCTGGCTAAAATGCGTGTTTCCTTCGAAATTAATCTGACGCACTGCGCCTCTTGCTCCTTCGGTGACGGTGTAAACGACCCGCGCCGTCCCGCGTTTCTCGTCAATTGGATCCACTCGAAATTGAACGCTGACGTCGGTGAATCCGCGCCCCTGATAGACCTCGATGATTTTCTGCCGGCCTTCTTCCAGTTGCTGTTCGTTAACCGGTTGGTTCAGTTTCAATTTGATTTCCTTACGCAGCCTTTGTGCTTTCACGCGCTCGGCGCCGTCGATTACGATCTCGCGCAGGATTGCACGGGTTTCCACAGCAACGATCACCCGCAAGCCGTCGCCTTGTGGCTGGGCAAAAATGCGGACGTTTTGAATCGATCCAGTCTTGTAGAGAGTGGCAATATCCTGCTCGACCACCTCGTTGGAATATGGCTGGCCCACCCTGGTCCGAATTTGGGCGAGAATTCGTTCCTTGCTGACAGTGCCAGGTCCCGTGTATTCGACGTCAATTGACCGCACGATCGGAGGCCCCTGTTGCTGCGGCGGCGCCTGAGGTGCCTGCGCCCGCGCCACTGTGGCGCCAAGTAGCGCGCAAACAGAGGCGGCCCAGACAGCAAACGGCGGGGGGCGCATCCATCTACAAAAATATCTCATAGGTTAAGAAGCGCGGCCCCGCGCAAGCGAGCCCACGCAGGACAGGCGGCTATATCGGAAAGAAGGGGTCAGTCGTCAAGGCGAGATTTAGGCAGGCGATTTGGCCACATGCGGCCCGCTTCTTCAATTCAAAAGTTCATACCAGTTATTTCGCCGGCGAGGTTCGTAACCCGCGTCGCGAATAAGCGATTCAATTTGGGGGGCATCCAGTCGAAATGTCGTTCCCGCGCTGCTGACAACGTTTTCTTCCATCATCACCGATCCGAAATCGTTCGCGCCGTATCTGAGTGCGATCTGGCCAATGTCCGGACCCTGCGTTACCCAGGAACTTTGAATATTTTCAATGTTGTCCAAAAAAACGCGGGCCAGCGCCTGCGTGCGCAAATATTCCGCCACGCCGGTTGGGTGTTTGGTCTTCAAGACCGTGTGCTGCGGTTGAAATGTCCAGCAGATGAACGCCGTAAACCCACCGCTGCGGTCCTGTTGATCTCGGATGCGCAACAGATGTTCGACCCGGTCTTCAATTGTTTCCACGTGTCCAAACATCATGGTCGCGCTGGATTTCAATCCGAGCTCGTGTGCGGTTTGCATCACCTCCAACCATTCGTCGCTGTTAATTTTCAACGGCGAAATTTTCTTACGCACCCGATCCACCAGAATTTCCCCGCCACCGCCCGGAATCGATCCAAGTCCAGCCTTCTTGAATTCCGAAATCACTTCGCGCAGCGGCATTCGAAAGGTCTCCGCGAAATGTTGAAACTCCGGCGGGCTGAATCCGTGAATATTGATGTGGGGGTATTTATCCCGAATGTGATGCAGCAGATCGATATACCATTGGAACGGCAGTTTCGGATGATGCCCGCCTTGCATCAGGATTTGAACACCACCGACCGAGGAAAGTTCGTCCAGTTTCTGATCCATCTGATCCAACGAGAGCACGTAATGGTCTTCGTCTTTCTCCGTCCGATAGAACGCGCAGAACTTGCAGTAAACATTGCAAACGTTCGTGTAATTGATGTTTCGATCGACGATGTAGGTGACGACCTCACGTCCGCGTCCGCCGTAACTTTTCGCCTTTGCCAGGTCGCGCCTCGCATTCGCCAGTGCGCCCAGCTCCTCCAGCGGCCAGCGATATAACTCGAGTGCCTCGTCCACAGAAATTCGTTCGCCGGCGAGCACCGTTTCGGTTAATCCATCTCGATTGAAAGAAACCATCGCGCGCCATTTTATATGACCCGCCAGATCATTGCACGTAGATCATTCGGATGAAGCATCAGGTAGGAATCGTCGGTGCCGGCGTTTCAGGCCTTACCTGCGGAGTCGTTTTCGCCGAGCGCGGGCTTCAAACAGCGATTTTCGCCAAAGAAATCGGCCAGCAAACAACGTCCGGAGCCGCAGCGGCTCTCTGGTTTCCCTACGATGTGGAGCCGGTGGACAAAGCCATCCCCTGGGCTCTGGAGACGTTCGAGACGCTGGTCCATCTTGCTGGCAATCCCGGCAGTGGCGTGTCCATGATCGAGCTCCGTCAATTTTCGCGCACTGGAGAAATTCAGATTCCAGATTGGGCGATCCCGCTCGGTGCTTCGCCTGTAGCCACCGGCGTATGGCCGGTATTCAAAAGTGGATTCGCCCTGCGCGTTCCGCTAATGGATACAACGATCTATCTGGATTACCTCGTGAATCGCTTTATCGCTGCTGGCGGATCAATCACCGAAAGCGTGCGCCTCGAAAGGCTCGAACACGTCGATCCAAAATTTGACCTTGTGATCAACTGCGCAGGAATCGGCGCCCGCGAACTCGTCCACGACGCCGACCTTGAGCCGCATCGCGGCCAGGTCGCGATTGTGCCGAGGATCGAGAATCTTCCATATGCACTTGTTTGTGATGACACCCCGCTGATGTATGCGATCCCGCGCAGGAACGATTGCGTCTTTGGAGGAACAAACGAACTCAGCGACAATCTTACCGTTGATTCCGCGACAACCACGCGAATCGTCGGCGAATGCAGCCGTGCATTGAAGATCGAGCTACCGAATGTCCTCGCCGAGCGCGTCGGACTGCGTCCGTTTCGCAAATCAGGCGTTCGCCTCGAGCGCGCTCAATTGGACGACGGCCGCACCGTCATTCACAACTACGGCCACGGAGGCTCTGGATTCACGCTCTCCTGGGGTTGCGCCGCAGAAGTTCTTCGGCTTGGTACAGCCTCCAGTTAGCGCGCTTTTCTAACGAGACAGAGATAAGCCACGGCAGGGTGTCGTGGCAAACACTCTGAATGCATTTCGAAATGGGGACGTTGGCTTCATCGATTGGTTAGATGTTCGATCCCGCCACGCTGGCGAATCTCCGCGAGATCGTAGGTGGCACAAATGTCCTCGACTTGGGATTCTTCGATCCTCCACTTTCCATCGCGTTTAACCACATGAAAGGAATTATAAATGTCGCCGCGATGTTCATCGCTCCCCGTGAGTACCTGCACGCGATCATTCTTCACGCCCATCATGCAGAGAATCGGTTTGCGTATCTCCCCGTGTCGCGCTACGAGCGCTTCAATCGCGTGGATGTCTTCTCGGGAGATGCCACGTAACCAAGCCCAAGTCGAAACCTCGTATGGTTTGGACTGCAATCTCTTGATCTCCTGAGACGAGTAGGTATCAACCAAGATCATCTCGCGAGATTCATTTGTCGCACACCCTGCAATCAGGAGTGCGACAGGCAGGAGCTTGACCCAACGCGGTATTAGCATCTAACGAGAATTAGACGAAAAATTTTCGTCTAATTCGGATCCCGCCCTACGTCAGCGCGATGCACTGGAATGAGCTGACGACATCGTCCGGGCCTTTTGCAGCGAAAAAACTTTCGTAATAGCCCGGACCCAGATCCCAGTAGGGCCCTTTGTAATAGTCGTCGCGATAAAACCGCCAAACACCGCTCACCACAATCAGGCAACTGATGCGGTCGTTCCAAAAATCGCCGACGTAATGGAAACTCAGGTTCGTGCGAGCGTAGGCGCCTTTGAAACCCACGTGATCGTAAAGCACGATCTCCGGCAGACGAGTTGACTGCGTGATAAGCGGTACGGGTTCCTTTCCAGCCGCAGAAGAGTGATAACTCAGCGGACCGATGTTCCATTTCATGTCGATGACGCAGCCGTTATCCGGCGACAATTCAGTTTTGGGTATTCGTGGCATAAGCGTGGACGGCGGTGGTTTTTCCAATTTGATCAAATGAAAAGTGCGCTGTCGAGCAAAGAGATAATTTCGGGGTAATCTCGTCAAGCGGCCGGAGGGCTAAAGGGGCGACCCCATAATTCCGTTACTGGCTTTTTGCTCGCCCGATAACACCACATGAAACGCGCGCACCGGAGTCGCCAGAAGGCTGAGATTTAAGATCGTCCGGTTTCGCGTGCACGACAACGGAGCGTCCAATCGCCGAGCGCTCGTCGCTAGTGAGCGAGATTTGGTGGTCCACGTATTCGAGCGTCGCCTTTCCTGAGGCGTCGGCTTGCACATTTCCCATATCGCCTACATGCCGTTCGGGTGCCTCCGGCCCCGCATGCGGTTTATGTGTTGGATTAAAGTGAGCGCCAGCCGAAGCCGCGTCCGCTGCGCTACAATCGCCAAACTCATGGACATGAAACCCGTGGTTGCCAGGAGTCAGGCCGGTAAGTTCCGCCCGAACTTTTACCCCACCAGCCTCTTCCGTGAATGTAACAGTGCCGCTCACGTTGTTGCCCGCGGTGGGATGAAGCACCGCGATAGCTTTCAGGGGTCCCGCCGGTTTTTCCGCTGGCGTCTGGGACTGTGCGCTAAAGCCGGCTGCTAGCAAAAATATCAGCGCAATAAATGAAACTGTTAAGGAATTCATAATAGCATTCTCTATTTCGCAATGGCTGCCAAGTCCAGCCGCATCATTCCCCGAGAAAAGCCGACGTCGCAGGTAGCAAAGGTTCACCGGAACCGCCTGGGCGATTGAGGTCAATCCCCCCTGCCAATTATTTTCAGATAAATGTCTTCGAGCCGTTGCGCTTGGGCACGCAGATCGAAATTCTTCCGAACAATCTCGGCGCCGTTGCGCGCGATCCGCGAAAGAAACTCGGGACCTTTCGCTGCATCTAGAAGCGCAGCCGCTAATTTTTCATGATCGCGTTCAGGCACCAGGACACCAGACACACCGTTCTCGATTACTTCCGGAATACCTCCATGTTGTGTAGCAAACACCGGAAGACCGCTGGCCATTGCTTCCAACATGGAATTTGGAATGCCCTCCTGGTTTCCGTCACGGCCCGTCTGGCTGGGGTGTAAAAAAATATGCGACGCGTAATAGAGTTCGCGCAGTTGCTTCTGTGAAACGAAACCCGTGAATGAAACGCGACCGTCGATGTTGAGGTCACGCGCCAAATCCTGAAGCTGGCCAAGCAATGGTCCCTCTCCGGCAATTTTTAGCGTCGCATTGGGATGTTGCCGCAGGAAAACTGCAAAAGCGCGCAGCGTAATTGGCAGACCTTTCTTTTCAATCAAGCGGCCAGCTTGTACGAATCGCCATTCGGTCGCCACCCCGGCGCCGAAGCTTCGTTCGCGAAAAGGAAATTCATCCAATGGAATCCCGGCGCGCTGGATCTGGACTTTCCCTTCGTCACAACCAAGATCAATCACTGCGCGTCGCAGCGATTCGGAACGAACCAGGACCAGATTGACGGCATTAAGCATTTGCCGTGTGGCTTCGCGATACGCCGGTTTGTTCATGTCCACTAACACATCCGCGCCGTGAAAAGAAACAATGGACGGCCTTTCCCACGCACGAATCAGCGGGAGGAGATGTACGGCAATCTGGCCAAAGTAAATGTGCAACAGCCGAGCGTCGGTCTGCCTCAAAACACCCTGCAACGTTCGGAGTTCGGCGTCTGAGATCTGCCATGGCGCGTCGCGCAGTTGCCTGAACCAAAAACGTCGCAGGAAATGTGTGGCCGGCTTGGGAACAATGTGGACTGGCTCAAACGGATAGCGTCCTTGTTGTTCGCGCTTCTGTGCAATCACGACGGGAATGCATCGCCTTAGCGCTGTGATCTGCCGGTAAATGTGCAACATCTCTGGCTTGAGAAATGTCGCGCAATAACAAGCGACAACCGGACGTGACTCAGGAGATGGAACTTCCAACGCCCCAATGCTCAATGCTCAATGCTCAATGATCAACTCCAACCAGCTCAGATTGAGAACTGCGCGCGCACGTCCGCCGATACGCGGACAGGTCGGCCGGTTTGCGCATTGATCGGACACCAGAGAGTCCGAGCCCCCGATAAGAGCTGACCGTCGCGATTGCGTCGGATTTCTGTGAATCGCTCAAATGTTAGCCGAGTAGCTTTGCCGACCCAGGTTTGCAACACGATTTCGTCGCCGAGCGTGGCTGGCGCTTTGTAATCAATCTCGTGTCGCAAAACCACCCAGCCAATGGCCTTTTGTGCGTCCAAACTGGCAACAGCCCGCCAGTGCGCGGTCGCGACTTCCTGGACCCACCGCAGGTACACGGTGTTGTTGACGTGATCCTGCTCGTCAATATCGCCTGGCAGCACCGGGACGATCATTTCGAAACGCGCGGACGACATTGGAGGATCAAATCACCTAGAATCCTGTCTTATTACGCTGTCATTCTGAGCGAAGCGAAACATCTCTGTTTTTTCGAATGCGCTCACCGCAAATGACCAGAGATTCTTCGCTCCGCTCAGAATGACAATTAAGGGCGCAGAGGGCAATTGCGGTTCAGCCGATGTGAAATCTCCGCATTAATTCCTGCCGGGCCTCCATCGCCAGCTCTGGGTTCATGCGACTGAGGACTTTTTCACGGCGTTCCGGATCCATCGCTGCCAGGTCGCGCACGAATTTGTCGCGCGTTCTCCACTTCGCATACTTGCTCAAGCCGATACCAATCGCGAGAAGCCCGGCAACGATCCAAACGGTGATGTCTGTTGATGTCACGAGAAGAATAAAGAAGCAAAACGGCTTAGGGACAACCTGACGTCTGCTGCGTAATTCGTTGCTGACGGAAGCAGAGATACTTGCGAGAGCGAGCGCATCGTGTGATCACAAAGAATGTATGCCGTTGAGATCGATGGATCGAAGCGCCTACTTGTAATCAGTGCTCTTCAGCAAGTCACGGCCGAGGAGGCCAAGCTCGCTGCGCAGCAGGTGCGCGAGCTTCTGCGCGACGTTGCTCCCGGCTTGCGCGTTCTCGCGGATTTCCGGTGGTTGGAGTCCATGGATCCGGCGTCAGCACCTCATATCGCCGAAATCATGGATGCGCTCACTGAAAAACAGGTTGCCTCTGTGACGCGAGTTATGCCCGACCCACACAAGGACATTGGTCTCAATATTCTGTCACAATTTCATTACGGTCCCGAAACCCAAATCGCTACTTTCGAATCATTGTCCGACGCGCTGCAAAGTCTGACCAAGGAATGAATAAAGCAGACGGGCGTAGCTGACAGAATCGCTACGCCCGTCTTTTATACTCTGAATTGAACCGGCTTCGCTCCGGATTTATTCGCCTTTCCCTGCGGCTCTGTTTCCTCCTTTGAGCGCTTCGGCTTCAGTCATGTACTTGCCCTTTTTGGTCGTGCCGTAAAAACGCGATCCTTCTTTGTGGTACACATGCGAGTCTGTATTGACCCACACCAGACCATGGCCACCGCCGGGTGCTGGAGGATTAGATGCTGCCGCGGCGTTCGTTTTCTTTGCAGGGGCGCTGCTCACGGCAGCTGGACTGGCTGCCGCGGAAGTTTTCGGCTTGAACAAGTCGCCAAGCGAGAATTTGGAAGGCGACGGCGACGGACTCGTTGCTGCTGGCGCTTTTTTGCGAGTCCCTTTTGGTTTAGGCGTGGCCGCGGGCGACCCAGCAGGCGACGCAGCCGGACTGGCTGCCGTGCTTGCCTCCGCTTTCTTGCGACTGCGCTTCGGTTTTGGTGCACCAGCAGGAGACTCCGCGGGTGCAGGCGAGGCCGTGGTTTCGCTGGTTGCTGCCGCCGTTTCGGCTTTCTTGCGGCCGCGCTGTTTTGCAGGCGACTCGCCCGGAGTGGGCGACTGAGCTTGGATAGCGCAAACACTGGCCAGACCGATTGCTAGGAAGAGAGTAAAGAATCTTTTAGTCATGCGGGCGAGCCTAACTAAACCGCTAGATTGCAGTCAACGCCTTTCCAAAAGAAACGCTTCGAAAAATCCTAGGAACTGTGCAGGCGCACGCGGCCCCTGACTCCGAAAGCCCGCCAAAGGAGGGGTCCGTGTTGCCGCGGCGACGGGACTTTCGCGAGTTGAGCGCGGCGACGGCCTGAGCTACAATCGGGCCAGGATGCTTGACATGTTTTTGGGATGCCTGAAATGGGGTGCCGTCGGTTTCATCGTCGCGTTTGCGTTGATGAAACTGTTCGAGGCGAGCCATATTCACGACGATATTCCCAAGCCTGCCTTCAAAATCCGCCAGACAAAGCGCGCGACATTCGTGCTATCCACTTTCGCCGCGATGCTTTCGGCGTTGGTTTGGTTGCTGGTGCAAAAGCTGGACTAGTATTCCAGCTGGCACCGCGAATCACCCCATATAGAAACCGCCGTTCACGTTCAAGACGTGCCCGGTGATGTATGAAGCCATTGGTGAAGCCAGAAACAGCGCTGCGTTTACAATTTCGCTGACATCACCCAGCCGGCCGAGTGGAATTTGCTTGATGAAATTTTGTGTCACTTCGTCAGGCATGCCTTTACTCATGCCGACGTCGATGAAGCCGGGAGCAATGGCATTCACAGTGATGTTCTGACGTGCAAACTCCCGCGCCGAAACTTTCGTGAGGGCAATGATGGCCGCTTTGCTCGACGAATAATTTGCCTGGCCAAACAACCCGAGTTCGCCGCTGACAGAAGACATGTTAATGATCCTGCCGCCGTCTCGCAGAATCGCACCGGCCTTCTGCGTGACCGTGAATGTGCCGGTGAGATTCACGCGCACCACGCTTTCAAAAGTCTCCAGCGACATTTTCTTGATCGTGCGATCGCTGATGATACCGGAATTGTTCACGAGAATGTCGAGTCCACCGTGGCGATCTTGTATTTGCTTCATCATCGTTTCGACCTGCGACGGTTGCGTCACGTCGCATTCAATCACCAACGGTCCCTTGAGTTCACTGGCGACGCCGGCCGCATCGGTCTTATTTTGTCCCTGCGCGTCGGCAACATAGTTCACCACACATTGCGCACCGTTTCGGCCAAATGTCTTGATCATCTCCGCGCCAATTCCCCGGGAGCTACCTGTCACGAGCACGATCTTGCCGCTGAAATCTAATGGATCAGGCATTTGACGATTTAACGATTTAACGATTTAACGGTTCAACGCTAGACTTTTCCGATGGCTTCACCCGTTCGAATTTTAACCGCAGTCCCGATTTGCGACGGACATGACAGCGCAATTAACACGATCAATCTGGAGTTCATCCGCCACGGAATCGAAGTCGTATATCTCGGCTATCATCGATCGGTGAGCGATATCGTGCGCGCCGCCGTGCAGGAGGATGTGCGCGCCATTGGCATCTCGAGTTACAACGGCGGGCACATTGAATTCTTCGCAGAAGTCACTGGCCTTTTGCGGAAGCGCGGCGCAAACGACATCAAAGTCTTTGGCGGGGGTGGTGGAACGATCACTCATGAGGACGCTGCAGCAATGAAGCGCAAAGGTGTCGACAACATTTTCTTTGCCGGCACTTCTCTCGCGGAAATGACCGATTACGTTCGCAAGCACTATGGAAAGCCGCGCGGAAACCGATCGCGCCCGAAATCGCCGGACCAGGAACTTGGCCACAGTCTGACCGAAATTGAGAACGCGTATGCGTCGGGAAGAAAGCGCTCAACCCGCAAGGGCCAATCAAAGATGGCCAATCCGCAATCCGGAATCCGCAAAACAAAGGTCATCGGCTTCACCGGCCCCGGTGGCGCCGGCAAGACGACCTTAATTGACGAGCTCGTCTTGCGTTTTCTGAATCAGAACCCGAAGGGGAAAATCGCGATTTTATCGCACGATCCGAGCGTAATTGGCGAAGGAGCGCTCCTGGGCGATCGGGCCACGATGATCAATTCGCAAAATGATCGCGTATTCATGCGCAGCATGGCCACACGTGGACAGGCCGGCGGACTTTCGCCCGCCACACATGATTGTCTGGCACTGCTCGCCGGTTCGGGATTCGATTACGTGATCATTGAGACTGTCGGCACCGGCCAGGAAGCCATGCCGTTTCAGAAAAATGGCATTGTGGATCAGACCGTCCTGGTGATGAATCCTGATTACGGCAGCAGGTTGCAATTGCAAAAAATCGTGATGCTCGATCTCGCCGACATCGTGGTGGTGAACAAAAGCGATCTCCAGCGAGCTCGCACCGCGCACACAGAAATCGAACAGCGCCTGGAACAAAACCGGCGTAATCAGCAGCTGATTGATACGGTCGCAAAACGGCATCGCGATCCTGGCGTGGATGAATTATTCGAGTTAATTTCGAGAGGACCAAAATGAGCAAGCTTGGACAAGTTGTTGAGTCGATCGAGAAGTACAACCGGTTTGTTCTCGATCAGGTAAAGCGCGCCCGCGCCGATGGAGAATTCGGGCGCGAACTGTTGGGGCGCTGGAACGATATCAAAGCGAAAATTCCGGTCACGCGGACGCCGACCGGATTGCCATTGCCGCGTCTGGCGTTGCCTGAGATCGATGAGCCGGGCGAGATTGCGCGTTATCTCTTCGGCGAAGGATTGCCAGGCGAGTTTCCGTTTCTGAATGGCGCCTACCGCGAGATGTATTTGGAGCCGGTCCGCGAGGTCGAAAGCTTCGAGAAAAACGGCGAAACTGTAGCGGCAAATGCCAGTCCGGCTCGGACTGTGTCGCCTGCGAAGAGTCCGAAAGCGCTGCCGCCGTTGCCTCAAGCCGAAGAACCGACGCGTTTGTTCTCAGGGTTGATGCTGGCCGAGGATACCAACGAGCGTTTTCATTACCTGACGCGGCATCAACGCACCCACCGACTGAGCACGGCCTTCGATGGGCCGACGCTTTATGGCATCGATAGCGACGCAGACGGGGTCTTCGGAAAAATCGGCGAAGGCGGCGTTGCGATCGACACGGTCGAAGACATGGTCCGGCTTTATGACGGTTTTGATCTCGGCTCGCCCAATTTTTCGGCGTCGATGACTATCAGCGGGCCGGCGCCAATCATCATGGCGATGTATATCGCGGCTGCGAAACGCCGCTTCGGCCCGAAAGTTGTTCCAAAACTCCGCGGCACAATTCAGGCCGACATCTTCAAAGAAGTTCAGGCGCAGAACGAAACGATTTTCCCGATCGAAGCGTCGCTGCGGTTTCTTACTGACATGGTTGAGTTCACCACGCATGAAATGCCGCGCTGGTATCCGATTTCGATCAGCGGTTATCACATCGGAGAGGCCGGCTCGACGCCGGTGCAACAAGCTGCTTATACGCTCTCGAATGGTTTCGCCTACGCGGAAATGTTCGCGGCACGTGGAATCCCGGTCGATCAATTCGGACCGCGCCTGTCATTCTTTCTCGATTGCGGTCTTGACGTCGAATACATCGCACTGGCTCGCGTGTCACGGCGTATCTGGGCGATCGGAATGCGCGATGTGTTTGGCGCAGGGCCGCGAGCGCAACTTTTCAAATTGCACACCCAGACCAGCGGCCGCTCGCTAATCGCAGCGGAGTTCAAGAACAATCTCACCCGGACTGCGGCCGAATTAGTGCTTGCCTACATGAACGCGACGAACTCGTGTCATTCCAACAGCGCCGATGAACCGTTTACAACTCCGAGCGAAGAATGGATTCGTCTCGCCGCGCACGGTCAGGCCATCCTGCTCGAGGAGTCCGGAATTTTCAAACACACCATGAACATGTTGAGCGGTTCGCCCGGCATGAAAGCCGTCGAGCGCTCCGTCGAAGCGGCCATTCTCGACGAATTTCGCGAGATCGAACGACTGGGTGGCGTGCTTGCCGCAGTCGAAGACCGTTATCAGCGCAGCCAGATTCAAAACGCCGCGCATCGGTACGAGCAGCAAATTTACAATGGAACTCGCCCGATTATCGGACTCAATCGCTATCGTGACGCCGCCGAAGATACACCGGAGGTGAAACTGGTGCGCACCCCGCGGAAGAAACAGGAGTTGCAGGTTGATCGGCTTGCGAAATTCAAAAAGAAAAACGCCGAGAAAGCCAAACGCGCGCTGGATAAACTCTCCGACGTTGCCGAGCGCGGTGAAAATTGTTTCCCGATGTTGCTTGAAGCAGCGGAGGTCTGTTCGTTAGGCCAAATTACCGGCCGGTTACAGGAAGTGGTTGGCCGGTTTCGCCCGATGGTGTGATGTAGTATTTGCGCAATACAAGAGCGGCCTCTGTTTACCAGAGGCCGCTTTGTAAATGCGCGACGACTAAGTTGGATTCTTTAAATCAAGGCGCAGGCGTGACGTCGAGGACGCGCGTGCTGTACGTGATGGGGTCACCGCTCGGGTTGAGAAACTCCAGGCGGACCGTTTTGGCTTCGTGAGGACGCACGACGCCGTCGCCACCAACCGGCACACTCACATAAGGGCTACCGAGCGGCGCGAGCACGGTGGTTGCTCCGTCAGCATTGGAGAGAGTGGCGTTCACGCTCAAATTATCGAGCACAAGCCACAGCGGCTCGGGTATCGGCGAACTTCCATCATTCGTTACGTGCACCACTTGGGAATAAGTCCGTGTGTGCGGGTCGAACACGAAATCTTCCCCAGTCACTGCCGCGCTCGCTGCAGCGGGAATCGCGCCGGGCACAAACAAGTCGCTCAAGTCGTTTGCCGTCGCGATGTTGTTAAAACCGCCGAAGTTATTGGTCTCACTCGCCGGAATGGGGTTGTTCACATGCGGCAGTCCGAAAATCTCTTCCATCGTTTTGAGATCGGAAGAATGGCTGAACGTCACTGAGCTTGCGTAACCGTTGCCTTTGGCCAGCGGCGAGATGACGAATTCCGGCAGCGTGCGACTGGTATCGTCGCCGCCTTCGCTTTCATCCCACCAAATGACGATCACGCCGTTGTTTTGATACGCGGGCGAAGCCATGATTTGCGGAATAACGATCGAGAGGAAGTTATCGCCTTGGGCAATCGCAGCCTGGGCACCGGTGTAATGCGTGCCCTGGTACGTGAATCCGCCACTCAATGTGCTGTGCGCGTCGTTAAACTGATTGGGCGTGATCCAATTGTATCGCCCCACCGAGTTGTTGTTCAGGTCGTCGAACAATTGCGCGAGCGGATAAACATTTTGGAGCTGCGAGTCCGGGAAGAACGCCATCGGGTTGTGTTTGACGGCGTAATTGTATTGGCCGGTACCATAGTAAGGATTGATGAAAGCGGTACTGGTTCCCGATGCGCTGTGGATCGCGCTGGCGGCAAATTCAACGTCTTCCTGATAATTCTTCCAAGGAAAGCCCGCGGCATTCAACTGCCTGGTTAAATGCGGAACGTCATAGACGTTGCCGTTGGCCGGATTCGGGTCGGCGTCAGTGTGCACGCCGAAATCCGAGCCTGCTTCGGCCCAGACATAACTTGGCTCTGACGGATGGACACCCAAGCCCGCGTTGAAGTAAGCAGTGGCGTAGGAAACCTGCGTCGCGTTCGGATTGCCCGGCGTAATGAGACTGTTCATGAATGGCGCGGCCGGATTGCCCAGGATTTGCGGCGGATTAGTCTGAGTGGGCGGTTGCGTGAAGTTATGATTCTCCATCGCAATCACGAAGACAGTACCGATTCCTTGTGGTGGCTGTGCCGAAGATGCCTGCGCGGCTAGCAAAATCGCAGTCGCTATGCTGGCAAGGAGTGCGGCTTTGCGTCGAACGTTTCCGAGGCAAAAATCCAAAAATCCCGCCGGGTTATTTGTGTGATTGTTGTTGTTTGGTCGAGTGATACGGAGTTGAGTTTTCATGGTGTTTGATGCTGTTTTGTTTCGCCTCCGCGCGACTAAAGTAAACGTGACGTTTGTGATAATCCGGTTACGAAAATGGCGCCGATGTGACAGCGGCGTTAACACGTCAGACTTGCGGCAGTGACCGCGTCGGGCAGCGTACTACAAGCCTAACTTTTGGGCGTGCGCCTCTGACAATGTGGACAAAACCATGCGGTGCGCCCGCCGATCTTCGCTGACCTTAGTCTTCTTCCGCAGCGCGGACATTCTCCGCCTTTTCCCCGATGCGGCAGAAGCCACGATTTTGGCACTTGGTTCACGTCGGCCTTCGCCGCAATGGCTCTTTCCAAAATGTAGTGTGTCGCGTGAAAGAGTTTTGTGAGGAGTTTATCGTTTAGCCGTGAGACTTCCGTTGCCGGATGCATCTGTGTCCGGAAGAAAATCTCGTCGGCGTAAATGTTTCCAATGCCTGCGATCAGTTTCTGGTTGAGTAGAATCGATTTCACGGCACCGCGGTGTTTCCCCAGGATTTTCTTGAATTCGGTGACGTCGATCTTGAGAGCGTCCGGTCCCAATGCGTGGTTTTCCAAAAATTCATCGACATCTTTCAGTAACGCGACTTGGCCGAACTGTCGTTGATCATCGAACGCCAGACGATGATCGTTGGCGAAAATAAAGATCACTCGCGCGTGCCGCGGCGCTTGTTCGTCGTTTTTGAAATACTGGAGCGAGCCGGTCATCCCGAAGTGGAGGCGCAACCAGAGATTGTCGTCAGCGCGTACAAACAGATGTTTGCCGTGTCGCCGACTCGATTCGAAACGAAGCCCTTTCAATCCGCGCGCAAGCTCTCGCGCTGAAGTCTGTTTCAAGGTGTACGTATTCCGCACATCGACATCGTCGATGCGCTGGCGCAATGACGTGGCGTCGAGGTATCGCTTGAATATTTCAACCTCAGGCAACTCTGGCATAGGAAAACGTGATGCAGACAAGCCTGTCTGCGAACCGAATACTCGCAGGCGCGATTGCCTGCGTCACGTCCGCGTTGAACTTATTTGCAACGATGTGCTCCGACGGAATCGACGATTTCCTGCGACGATTGAAAGAGTCGCCGCCAGGCGCCGTCTTTAACCCATGGTGGCAGGTTGATAAAGAAAACGATGCCGATCGCAACGCGCCCGCAATTCGAAGAAGACATTTGCGCGCTTATCTTCGCAAACGACTCGGCAGCGTGAAACTCGTTGTGATCGGCGAAGCGCTGGGTTATCGCGGGGGCCATTTCAGCGGAATTCCCATGACCTCCGAACGAATCCTGTTGGGAAAAAAGAAAAACGATGGCATTAAGCCGGAACACGTTTTCTCAAGCATCAAGGCAACGCGAACAAGCAACTGTGAAGAATGCCCGGATGGCTTTTCCGAGCCGACAGCCACGATTGTTTGGGGCTCGTTGCTCCGGCTTGGCCGGGAGCCGCAGGAATTCGTGCTCTGGAATGCGTTCCCGTGGCATTCGTTTAATCCGCGTCGCGGGATGTTGAGCAACCGGATGCCTACACAAAAAGAGCGATCCGCCGGCATGTCGGCGCTTAAAACTTTCCTCAATCTTTTTCCGTGCGACAAAATCGTAGCGCTTGGGAATGTCGCTGCGTCGCAACTGAAAGAGCTGAATGTCGAATTCCATCGAGTTCGCCATCCCGCTTCCGGCGGCGCGAAACTTTTTCGCCAGCAAATCAAAAAGGTGATGAACGACCTCTGCTAGCCATATCCACCTGAATCGGCGCTACTGGCTACGGTTGCTTGCTTTCCAGCCAGGCACACGAGGATTGCTTTCACAGCGTCGGAGATAGAGCTCGCGGTCGAAATACTGGTCAAGTCAGCCTCCGACTCCGATGGCGGCTCATAAGCAGCGCGCAACTTGTCGAAGTCTTCGAGACGAGCGTCGGACGTTTCAGTGGTCTTTTCATCGCGATCTTTCAGCCGTTTTTTGATTTCATTAGAACCGATCTCGAGTTCTATGAACTGAATTGGCACGTTCGCTTTCTCGCATTCGTCGCGGAGAAATTTACGAAGCGCGCTTGTCGAGAATGTGGCGTCGAGGATGACACCGTTGTAAGGTTGGAGCGGGCGAGATCGACGCCGTCGGCCACAGCAAATAGCAGCCACGCCCTCGCTAACGAGTTTTCTGTAAGTTCGTCGAGTCATTTGCGTCGAATAGACTTTGTCGCGCAACTCTGGCGCCGTTCGTTTGGTAAGCGGGACCCCGGCGAGTGTTTTGCGAATTTCGTCTGAGGAAAAGACCGGCCACCCCAGCTCGCTGGCGAGTTGCTTCGCGACCGTGCTCTTGCCCGTCCCGACCCTGCCCATTACGGCAAGAACCAATGGCTCGGCGCCGGCGACGGCGTACCGAAGCGCGAGACGGAAATAGCGGGCCGCTTGTCTTTCGTGCTCTTGCGGATTTGTCGTTTCTTTCTCCGCCGACTGGATGCTTTCGACCTTGCCACGCACAAAGGCGCGATAGCACTTATAGAAATTCGCAATCTTTAGCATTCCAGCGTCATCCAACTCGCGTGCCGCATTACGGAGAAGCAGGTTTCCCAGGTCGCTTCGGCCATTGAAATCGAAATCCATCGCCAGAAACGCGAGATCGTTGGCGATATCGATAAAGCGAAACCGATCGTTAAACTCAATACAATCGAAGATGCTGGTCGCTTTCGGAGTGAGATGAATATGATCGAGACGCAAATCGCCGTGGCAATCGAGGATCCGAAGTTGCCGCAGGCGTTGACGGAACAAACTCTCATTCCGTTCGTAGAACTGGTTTGTGTAATGGCGAATCGCCTCGAAAGCGTCAGATGAAATTGTCTTGCCTATGAAAGGCTCGACCTGTGTGAAATTCTCGTCGGTGTTGATCTTTAACTTTTCGGGAGTACCCCACTTCGCAATCTGCGGCGTCGGAGTCTCCGCCTGATAAAATCGACGCAAGACAGAGATCACCTGATTGATTTCTTTTTCGCCAACATGATTTTTCTCGAGCAATTCGTTTAAGAAGAAACCGTTCGGTAGCTCCTTCATTTTAACGGCGTACTCGACGATTTCGCCTTCGTCGCTAAATGAAAAACCAGAAGTTGTTTTGTAGATCGGGGCAACTCCCAGGTAGACTTCAGGAGCGAGTCGTCGATTCAGTGCAATCTCGCGCTGGCAAAAGTGGTGGCGCTTCTCAGCCGTGCTGAAATCTAGAAAAACCAAATTCACCGGCTTCTTCACTTTGAAGACAAACGGAGACGCAATGAAGACCCATGAAATGTGGGTCTGGATTGCGCGAACTTCGGTTGGCTTGTGAGGATACGACTGAGGCGATTCAAGAAAAGCAATCAGCCGTTCTTGAGTATCGGACACGAATTGGTCTCCCGTTTGCGGACGTTGATCGTCCTACGACTTGGGGGGTTCGCTCTTTTTGATCAAAGATGTAAAGAGGTCGAGTGGAACCGGAAGAAAGGTCGTGGTGTTATGTTCGCTGGAAATCTCGCGCATCGTTTGCAGGAACCGTAGCTGCAGTGCCATTGGTTCCCTGCTCATTGTGGCAGCGGCTTGGACCATCTTTTCCGCCGCCTGAAATTCGCCCTCGGCGTTCACGATTTTGGCGCGACGCTCGCGCTCAGCTTCGGCTTGTTTGGCCATCGCGCGCTTCATGGTGTCTGGTAGCGCAACATCCTTGACCTCAACCGCCGTCACTTTGATTCCCCAGGGATCAGTCTGCCGGTCGATGATTTCCTGCAGCGTCTGGTTTATTTTTTCGCGATGCGCCAGGAGTTCGTCCAGCTCTGCCTGGCCTAGCACACTGCGCAATGTTGTCTGGGCGATCAGAGAAGTAGCCTTCAGGAAATTTTCGACTTTCACGACGGCTGCCTGGGGATCGATGACGCGAAAGTACAACACTGCATCGACGCTGACCGGCACATTATCGCGCGTCATGACTTCCTGACGCGGCACGTCGATGGTGACAACGCGCAGATCCATTCGCACCATGCGATCGACGATCGGGATGAGAAAAATCAATCCGGGTCCTTTTGCACCAAGCAATTTTCCCAAACGAAAAATGACGCCGCGCTCATATTCACGCAGGATGCGAACGGCCTGGGGCAGAACAATGATGATGAGAATAATGATCGGGATGGCCCAACCGATTAATCGCGGCAAAGCTTCAAGTAATTCCATGGCTATGTTTTTTCTTTGGGTTGCAGTTTTACGGTTAATCCTTGCACGGCCGCAATCTCCGCCGGTTCGTCTTTTTCAATGGGTGTATCGCTGACCGCGTTCCAGTATTCGCCCTCGACGAAAATCCTGCCGCTGCGCGAATTAACTGGAGTCAATGCAGTCACCGTTCTCCCAATGAGTGTTTCCGCCCCGACCTTCACCGGCAGGCGTTGCGCGCGCAGACCTTTTCCGATGACGAAAATGAAGAACGCTGCAGTGACCAACGTCGCCGGGATGACGTAATTGAGCGATAACCGAAACAGTGGATCGGCGCGATTGAAAAGCATCAGCGACCCGATCAGGAACGCAATAATGCCGCCGACCGTCAAGACGCCGTGCGTGGTCGCGTAAACGTCGAAGATAAAAAGCATCAAAGCGAGCGCGATCAAAACAAGCCCGGTTACGTTAACCGGCAAAACGGCAGCCAGATAAAGCGCGAGAACCAACGCGATCGCTCCAACGACCCCGGGAAGAATCGCGCCGGGTGTGGTGAGCTCACCGATGATCCCATAAATCGCGATCAGCATGAGAATGAACATTACTTCCGGCCGCCACAGTTTTTGAAAGACATGTTCTGACGCCGACATCTTGATCTCCGCAATCTCAGCGCCGGCGGTCTTGAGGGTTTTCCCTTCCGCCACGCGACCGTTCAATTTTTGTAACAGATCAGAAATATCGGATGCGATCAGATCAATGACCTTTAGTTGCAGCGCTTTCTCAGCGGTGATCGACGCACTTTCCTTCACTGCCGACTTGGCCCACTCGACGTTTCGCTGACGTTTACCCGCGATTGTCTCGATATAGCTTATGGAAAAATTCTCGATTTTTTGCTTCATCGTTTCGTCCATCTTTTCCTCGCCGCCACCGGGGGCACCGCCTATCGAGACCGGATGCGCGGCGCCAATGGTCGTAGCCGGTGCCATGGCGGCGACGCTGGCTGCGATGGTGATGAAACAACCCGCGCTGGTTGCTGTCGCGCCGGTTGGAGCAACATAAACAACAACCGGCACGGGCGAACCGAGAAAGCTCTGGACAATCTTCTGCGTTGAATCGAGCAGTCCACCAGGCGTGTTCAGTTGGATGATCAGACATTGAGCGTTCTGCGCCTGAGCTTCGTTGATGCTGCGCGCTATGTAACTCGCCGTCGCTGGCCCAATCGCTCCGTCGATATTAATAAGAGAAACCTTCTCTGCCGCGACCGAAGCTGGAGCCATTGCGCAAGCAAGCCAGAGAACAACTCCCGTTAACGCATTTGGCATGCGAGCTTTTCTCACGGGCTGCGCTGTGATGCGCAAGTTACGCTCCTTTCATCGGCTGCAGCTTGATTGCCAGATCGTTTACCTTTGGCTTCACGATCTTCTCGTAATCGGGATAACTCATTTTGATCGCATCGGTGTGCGTGCCCGCTTCGAACACAATGTAGTCTTGCTCTGCCAGACTCTGATCCACATAGGTTGGCAGACCATAAAGATTCCCGAAGGGAGGCATTGCTCCAATCGCGCAGTCAGGGAACAGTGATTTGAATTCCTGTTCATTTCCGAGCGAGGCAGTTTTGCCGATCGCTTTCTCCATCTTCTCCAGATCAATATTGTGGTCCGCTGGCAGCACCATCATTAAATGCTCGTCGCCCGATTTGACTATCACCACCTTGGCGTGGCGCCGGCCTTTCACGTGCTCGGCCTGTGCGATTCGTTGGGCGGTTACTGCCTCCGGGTGATGCAGCACTTCGTAAGGGACTTTGTTCCTGTCCAAACACTCGATCAGTTGCTTCGGTATTTCCATAACCGCCTCCTATCGAAAGGTATCACTTTCCGATGTGATCTCTACTCTCTCAAACAAATGAACACCGCCGCAAAGCCGCGCAGGCGCGAAACAATTGATGTATGGGTACATGCGAAGTTTGCGAGAATGAATATGACAAAGCGTTTGAGGTAGTCGTCGCGGGAAAGCATCACACATTCGATAGCTTCGAATGTGCGATCCACGCGCTGGCACCGGTCTGCCCGCATTGTAAATGCCGAATTGTCGGGCATGGTGTGGAGGCCGATGGACAAATCTATTGCTGCGTTCATTGCGCGCGCTCGGCTGGCAAAACACAGTTAAAAGACCGCGTCTGAGTGCCTCGCTGAAGATAGCGGGACAGTTACTTGTCTGTCTTTGGTGGCTGGCAGTTATTTTTGATGCCAGGCGAGTAGCACGTTGTTGTTACGATCCTTGCAGGTGTCACAAAGGAATGATTGCAAAAAGCTTCGCCGCTGACGTAGAAAGACGCCGTGGAGCAAAATCCGACGGTTCCTCTAACGCCGAGATCCAACTGGTGGACGCGAAACTGGAAATGGTTCGTGCCTGCCGGTTGCCTGAGCATGTTGATATTGTTTGTCGCTTTTGCTGGCTCGATCGCGTTGATCGTGTTCAGCGCAATGAAATCCACTGACGTTTACAAAGAAGCTTTGGCGCGAGCCAAGGCAAACCCGGCTGTAATTGATTCTTTAGGCTCTCCCATCAAACAGGGATTTCTTATCTCCGGGAATACCAATGTGAATGGCGCATCCGGCGAAGCGAACCTGTCGATTCCCATTTCCGGTCCAAATGGAAAAGGGACGATTTACGTGGCAGCAAACAAGTCGCTTGGTAGATGGAACTATTCGGGACTCGTCGTAGAGATCGCAAAAACACATGAGCGGATCGACCTTCTCCGAAGCTCCGTCTCGGAAAATTCGCACTGACCATTCCCGTGCAACCCGCGGCAAGAAAACTTTCTGTCAGCGCAATTCTCTTTGGAATCCTGGGGGGGATTATCGGCATCGGGGCTGGACTGTTTCTCGGCTTCGCGTTGGGCGCAGGTCTCGCCGCCGCGTTTCATGTCTCTTCGTTTGAAGGCGGGGCCGGCTATTTTGCGGCCGCCATCGCGCTGCTCGTGACGTGCATCGTCGCGCCGGGCCTGATTCTTTTGACGCTTTACTGGCGCGGCACAAGAGGGATTTGGCTCTTCCTCGGGTTGGTTGCCGTTTGCATATCACTCTGTGTGATTGCCGTGTCTGGTTTCGGAATTTGGTATGCCGGTCAACCGCACATTCTGAATATCAATGGGCCGACGCCGTTGTTGGAATTCGAAGTGAAACCTCCGGCTGGGCAGTCGGTCGAAGGTCTGGCGAACGTTGAGCCCGAGCTCGATACAGACCGCAACACAATGCCAGGATACTGGCATACCGATCCGCCGCAAAACCCGGACGTGCGCGCAGGTTACGTCGAACTTTACTTCCGTACTTCGCGACGATTATTCGTGTTGAAATTTCCCGGCGACAGAGATCGAATTTTCCAGCTCAAATTGCCGGCCAATCCCATGAGGGAGAAATACCGAACCTGGTCTGACTGGCAAAACCCGGACTTTGTAGCGAAAGGAGGCGAGCAACCTTCCCGCTTTTCTGGTGGAAACGAGTATCAGATTCGCTACAAAATGGATTATCAGGGCCGATAGTCGCAGGTGGAACGGTCGTCGCGGCGACTCCTCACCGCGTTGGCAAAAGGACATTGCGGGTCTGCCGCCTGATTTGCGCCTTCGGCGATTATTTCTGCCATCGGTCCGAGCCGGACGGGCATTTTCAGGAGAAGCCGATCCACCTGGCTTCATTTAGCACTCGGTGCACGGTTTACCTCTGGCGCGGCGCAGGTAGGTTGTTGAGATGGCGATTTCTGAAGAACGCGTGAAGAACGCTTTGAAGTCCGTGAGATATCCCGGCTTCACACGCGATATTGTTTCGTTTGGCCTTGTGAAATCGGTCCAGGTCGATGATGGCGAGGTCAAGGTCCAACTCGCGCTGGCGACGAACGATCCAAACGTTCCCGCAACAATTAAGAACGACGCCGAAAAAGCACTGCGCGCGATTGAAGGTGTTCAGAGCGCGAAAGTTTTAATCGACATTCATGCGCCGCCCGCAGGCGCTGGCACCGGAATGGGAGCGACCCGGATCCCGGGGGTCAAGCACGTGATTGCGGTCGCAAGCGGTAAAGGTGGAGTGGGCAAATCGACGATCGCGGCAAATCTTGCGGTCGCTCTGAAACAAACCGGCGCTCGCGTCGGCTTGTGCGATTGCGACATCTATGGGCCCAGCATTTCAATGATGTTCGGCACACGCGAACGACCAATGGCGACGGAAGAAAACAGGATCGTCCCGATCGAGCAATACGGATTACGGCTCATGTCGATGGGATTTCTGCTCGACGACACTTCACCGGCGATTTTGCGCGGACCAATGGTGACGCGATACACCCAGCAATTTCTGCGGCAGGTGGAGTGGGGCGAACTGGATTATCTCGTGCTCGATCTGCCTCCGGGCACTGGCGACATTCAGCTCACGATTGTCCAGACGGTAGCGCTTTCCGGCGCGATTGTGGTAACCACGCCTCAGGAAGTTGCGCTCATTGATGCTCGCAAGGCAGCTACCATGTTCGAGAAGGTCAACGTGCCGGTCCTTGGGCTCATCGAAAACATGAGCTATTTCGCCTCTCCCTCCGACAGCAAACGTTACAACATTTTTGGTAGCGGCGGCGGCGAACGCGAGGCCAAACGACTCCGCGTCCCGTTGCTCGGTCAAATTCCCATCGACATCGCCACGCGTGAATCGGGTGATCGCGGCATCCCGATTGTGGGCGAAAATCCAAAGTCCCCGGTGACCGCCGAGTTCAAAAAAATTGCCGAAAACCTTCGCAAAACGCTGGTGTAGTAAGGCGTCCACAACCGCAGCGGGAAGTGAGAGTTAAATAAATAGGGTGATTACACGTCAAATTCGATCGCGTCGATTTTGTTGACTCGCCCTGAATTTCATGAAAGAGAGTCCTGAGATGCCGTTTTCAGAGGAGGATCAATCTCAATTCGTTAAGAATTCGGTCCTGTACAAGGAGTTTCTCGCAGAACGTGCCGAGATCCTGAAACACAAGTGGATCGAGAGCGAAAAAGCAGGAAGAGACATCGGCTTTGAGAAAGCTTTGCTGGATTGGATCGTGAAGTATCGTTCCAACTGGCGAGAGCGACGAAGAAAGGAGGCGCGCACCGAAAAGTCCGCCTCCTGATTTTTTTGTTCCTTTAATGCGATCCTGTGAGGTTGCCAAGGAAACCGATGAAACAAGCAAAACAAAAGACATCTAGCGCCGCGGTCCCGATCATGGACGCGGAAGCAATTCGCCGGGCGCTTCAACGAATTGCGCACGAAATCATTGAGCGAAACCCGCAACTGACTCCCGTCGTTTTAGCGGGAATTCCTTCGCGCGGAGTGGAGATTGCCCAGCGCATCGCCGCTTTCATTCACGGGATCGAGAAGTTCAACATTGAGACTGGCGTTATCGACGTAGCGATGCATCGCGATGATGTGGGAACGCGTTCGGAACTGCCAATCGTGCGAGAATCGAATCTTCCGCTGCCGCTGGAGCAACGCACCATCATTATTGTAGATGACGTTTTTTATACCGGCCGGACCGTGCGGGCCGCGATGGATGCCATCAATTCATTCGGACGGCCCGCGCGAATTCAGCTTGCCGTGCTGATCGACCGCGGTCATCGCGAGTTACCCATTCGCCCCGATTACGTTGGCAAGAATCTGCCGACGTCAGGCGACGAAAAAGTGCGCGTGCGACTGCAACAAACCGACCACGCCCCTGACGAGGTACTCCTGGAAAAGTAATGACCGTATTACCTGCACCATGACAACGCGTTGGACACGAAAGGATTTGTTAGGCCTGCGCGAACTATCGGCGGACGAAATTAATTTCATTCTCGAAACCGCTGACGCGTTCAAACAAGTCGGTACCCGCGAGATCAAGAAAGTGCCCTCTCTGCGAGGAAAGACGTTGGTGAATTTCTTCGTGGAACCAAGCACACGAACACGCACTTCTTTTGAGCTGGCCGCGCTTCGGCTAAGCGCGGACGTGATCAATATCTCTGCAACTACTTCCAGTCTGACCAAGGGCGAAACATTAAAGGATACCGCGCGCAATCTGGAGGCATTACATGCCGATATTCTCGTGCTTCGTCACAGCTCAGTTGGCGCACCGCAGTTTCTGGCGAACAGGCTTAAGGCGAGCGTGATCAATGCCGGCGATGGGGCACACGAACATCCGACTCAGGCCCTTCTCGATCTTTACACAATTCGTGAAAAGCGGGGACAGGTCGCCGGCCTACGGGTCGCAATCATCGGTGATATCTTATTCAGCCGAGTGGCGCGCTCGAATATTTTTGCCCTCCTCAAGCTGGGTGCGCACGTCACGCTAGTGGGGCCGAGCACACTGGTTCCCCGCGAATTTGAGAAACTCGGCGTCGAAGTTTCGCACAACGTCGAGGATGTACTGCCAAAAGCAGATGTGGTGAACCTTCTCCGCATTCAACACGAACGCCAGCGCAGAGAATATTTTCCGGGGATCGGCGAATACATACGGTTGTTCGGTCTCACCAAAGAACGCGCCAAACTTTTGAAACCTGATTGCCTGATCATGCATCCCGGCCCTATCAACCGCGGCGTCGAGATCGACAGCGAAGTCGCCGATGGATTGCAGAGCGTCATTCTCGATCAAGTCACCAACGGTCTCGCTGTGCGCATGGCTGTTCTCTATCTCTGTGGAGGGATCTCAGCGTGAGCAAGACAATCATTCGAAACGGTCGGGTGATCGATCCCGCAAATAAACGGGATGAAATCGCCGATCTTTACATCGTTGACGGAAAGATTGCGGCTCAATCAGAAATCCGAGATTCAAAATCCGAAATCGAAGAGATCGACGCGAAAGGTCTGATCGTTGCCCCGGGTTTGATCGATATCCATGTACACCTGCGCGAGCCCGGGTTCAGTCACAAGGAAACGATCGAGTCCGGCGCCCGCGCGGCAGCGGCCGGCGGATTCACCACTATCGTTTGCATGCCGAATACTTCGCCTGTTCCCGACAATCCCAGCACGATCGCCTGGATCAAAGATCGGGCCTCCGCCAGCGCGCGCGTGAATGTTTTGCCAACCGGCGCAATTACGAAAAATCTCGCGGGCGAAGAACTGGCACCGATTGGGTCGCTCGCGAAAGCAGGCGTTGTGGCGATCACCGATGACGGTCATTGCATTCAAAATCACGAAGTGATGCGGCGCGCGGTAGAGTACGCTCGGATGGTTGACTTGCCTGTGCTCGATCATTGTCAGGATTATAATCTGGTCGGGAACGGAGTTGTGCATGAGGGGTATTGGAGCACGTTGCTTGGTCTACCAGGCTGGCCCGCCGCAGGAGAAGAAGCAATCGTGATGCGCAACATTCTGCTCGCGGAGCTCTGCGATCATCCAATTCATTGTCAGCACGTCAGTACCGCCGGAAGTGTGCGACTAATTCGGGAAGCGCGGGCGCGCGGCGTAAAAATAAGCGGGGAAGTTTGTCCGCATCACATCGCATTAACCGACGAGGCAATCCAAAATTTCGACACGAACTACAAGATGAATCCTCCGCTGCGTTCGCGAGCAGATATCGATGCATTGCTGCAGGGCATCGCGGACGGAACGTTGTCGATCCTGTGTTCCGATCACGCGCCGCATGCGGGTTTCGAAAAGGAAGTGGAATTCGACGTCGCGCCATTCGGAATAGTTGGATTGGAAACCGAGCTCGGCATTTTTATCGACCTGCTCGTGCACAAACACGCAAAGATCGATATCGCGCGTTTGATCGAGATGTATACACTCGAGCCGGCGCGATTGCTGAAGTTGGACGCCGGCACCCTATCGCCCAGAGCGCGCGCAGACGTCACACTAATCGATCCTGGTTTGGAGTGGACCGTTCGCGTCGACCAATTTCACTCGGCCTCGCGCAATTCGCCGTTTGAGGGCTGGAAATTGAAAGGTCGCGCGGTGCGAACAATCGTCGCCGGGAAAACCGTCTGGAAACTGGAGCGGCGTTTGTGCCAAACGCCGATGCACTAGTTAGGCGCTTGGCACAAGCGCCTCTACATCTATCCTGCGGCGAACCCGCCGTGGATGTAGTTTTCCAAGTGTGCAATTGCGGCCTGCTGGCAGGAAATAACGTGCTTGACGAGGTCGCCGATTGAGATCACACCCACCACTTGATCGCCCTCCATCACGGGCAGATGCCGAATGTGTTTGTCGGTCATCAGCCGCAGACACGTCTCCACCGGTTCGCGAGGATGCGTAACCGTGACATTGGTGGACATAATCTCGGAAACCTTCGTTTCCCGGGACCGTTTACCGCGAAGGAAAACCTTGCGGGTGTAATCGCGCTCGGAAATGATCCCAGTCAATTGCTCCTCATCCATCACCAGCAGCGCGCCGACATTTTTTTCGTCCATCATCTGAATGGCCTCAGAAACCGTCGCGTCTGAGCGGATCGAAAAAATGTCTTTGCTTTTCTGCTTCAGAATCGCGCCGATCGTTCCGCTGACGTCCATATCATCCAGAAAATTTTGCCGCCGAAACAGCGGTAAATTTAAGATAAGGCAAGACTGGTCTGCGACGCAAAACAAATTAACTGGGAATCACGATGCGGACTGATATCTCCGCGGAGCGAGCTTCGGCGGGCGTTTTCCATTAACAATCGCGCCCGCAACTGCGACGTATGAAAGCTCCTGCCGATCTACTGCACAACGTAACATCAACCCGCCACGGCTCATGTCGCCGCGGCCAACGAAATCAATCGGAAATCGGAGCCGTTCGCCAAAACTTGCGAGCAGAACATTGACATATTTTCCTGTGGCAATGCTGCCGAGAAGAATGATCTCGCTTTGAAGCGGCAGTTTCGCTGTGAGAACGCGCGCGTCTCGCTCAATCGGCTCGCGATAACGCGGATCGTCCTTGTGAATATCGACAGTAGCGAACTCACGCAGGTCATTGAGGCGGATACGTGTTCCGGCGTCGACAAGGCCACGAGTGGGCGTGATCACAAAAACGCCAGGTATCCCGGGCGGGGGCAGCGCAAATCTAGTCGCATATGCCACCTTGCCGCGAAAGTAGAGGCCGCTCAGAAAGGTGAACACCTCCGCGATTGGCACGCCCTGTTTGTCGCGCAATTTTCGCGCGAGTTCGAATTGCGCGCGGTCGCTTAGAATCATTCGCGCTCGCTGACCACCGGCATAAGCTGGGGAGAGCAGGAAAATGCGGTGCCGAACGCCGTCATTCATCGGCGACAATTTTCGGTTCATCAGCGAGGCCCGCAAGCAGGTTGATTCACGCGTCGCGGCTACAGAGCGCCAGCCTGGCCATTACTCCGACCTTGCTTTTTTGACCGCGGGATGGGAATAATCCGCCCATGTCTCCCGCCTGGCCATCCACGTCCTCTCTCGGTAAGGACCAGACCGACTTAAACGGTCGCTATTCAAATGGCGATACGCATCCTGATTTCTTGTGCGTGGGAGCTCAGAAAGGTGGGACGTCGTGGCTTTATTATCAACTGACTTGGCACGTGGATTTCTGGATGCCTCCTTTGAAGGAATTGCATTACTTCGACGCATTGAGCAAGGTCAAGCGAGGCCATCCTCCGCGTTGCAAGGATGAGCGTGATCAGTGCTTTCTGGAAAAAATAACGGCGCTCAGCATGCGATCCTACATTGATCTGGACGCCTATTCGCGGCTGTTCGAGTCCAAGGGCGCGCTCCTTTCCGGTGACATCACGCCAGCTTACTCCACGCTGAGTGATGAGCTTATCGAACGGATCGTGGGGCGTTTTCCTAATTTAAAGGTGATTTTTTTGGCCCGTGATCCTGTCGAGAGAGCCTGGTCGCAGCTGTCTATGGGGGTACGGCTGGGAAATATTACTCCTTTTGATGCTACCGATGCAGATGCGGTAATAGAAAATTTGCTGATCCCCGGAGTGTTCTTGCGCTCGCACCCAAGTCAGATCGCCGCGCGTTGGCAACGCCACGTCCGTCCAGAACTCTTCCGCATCTATTTCTTCGATGATTTAAAGAAAAATCCGGCAGAACTACGCCGTTCGATTCTCCTGTTTCTAGGTGCGGACCCGGACAAACCAAGCGGTCGAATCCCGCCAGAGCAGAACTGGGATGCCGGGAAGGAAAAGCTTCAACTTACAGATGAGGTGCGATCACGGGTCGCACAGTTTTTTGAACAGGAATTGAAAGCCTGTGCAACAAAGCTCGGCGGGCCGGCGAAACACTGGCCCGCGCGATATGGTTTTTCGTTACTCGTTTTTGCGATCCAGTTCCTGGACGACTTGGATATCTTTTTCTGGGTTGATTGGGTCACCTAAAGCGGAGCACGCAGAGCTCCTGCTTCCTTCGATTCGAAGATCATCGGCTCGGTCTTGCTTTTTCGAGTCCAAAAGGAAAATAATGAGAAGTGAGATGGGGTTGGCCATTCACTGGTCGCGACGGTGACGACCGGCCGAAGCAAGGGAACAAATCTGTTACCGGCAATGCAGGCCCGGATTTCTTATGCATCGGAGCCCACAAAGCGGGCACAACGTGGCTTTATCAGCAACTCGATTCCCATCCGGATTTCTGGATGCCTCCCGTAAAGGAACTGCATTACTTTGATCAATTAAGCAGGGTTCAACGGGGAGGCCGTCCGCGCAGTAGAGATGAGCGCGATTTTCGATTTCTGGAGAGGCTGAAGAGCCTTAGTGCCGAACCGGATATCGACCTCGAGAATTACGCACAATTATTTGAGCCCAAGGCGTCGCTTCTTTCAGGCGACATCTCGCCAAATTATTCGACGCTGAATAGTGAAGTCATCAGGCAGGTCGTCGGATACTTCCCAAACTTAAAGGTGATCTTTCTGGCACGCGATCCGGTTGAGCGAGTCTGGTCGCATTTGTCCATGGAAGTGCATTACCGTCAGATTGAACCGTTTGATCCAGCGAATATCGATGAGGTTAATCGGAATTTGCTTCGTCGAGGGATGCTCTTGCGTTCGTACCCAAGCGCTGTCGTGGCGCGATGGAAACGCCATGTCCCCCAGGAGCAGTTTCGTGTTTATTTCTTTGATGACCTGCAAAACAATCCCGCTGAATTGCGGCGTTCCATCCTTCGTTTTCTAGACTCTGATGCAGACAAGCCCAGCAGTCGATTGCCGACAGACCACAACACCTGGACCAAGATGGAAAAACTTCCGCTCACAAACAAGGTGCGATCGCATCTGGCCAAATTTTTCAAGAAAGAACTGAAGACCTGTGCGGTGCGCCTGGGCGGCCCAGCCAGGGATTGGCCTGCACGCTACGGCTTTTAACTTCCCGTCAGACGCGCTTCTGCCAGATCGAGATCACGCTGAATACGCCGCAACGCGTCATCGTTAATCACGCGTTCGTTTCGCAGACGAATGATGGTTTGCCTCTCAACACTCAGCGCTTCGCGTTGCAACCGTTGATATTGTGGCGTGGCGATTTCGCCGCGGCAATCGTCGGGATTCTGAGCACAAAGTTGCAATTGCTCCACGCGTTCGTCGTACTCGGCGCGCAAACGATCCACGGTGCCGGATGAAAAATCGCCGTGGGCACGCAGCTTTTCGATCAATTCGATGGCCGCCTCGTTGGCTTTCAACCGTGCGGTCCGCTCTTCTTCGTCAGTCGAGTCGTCGGGACTGATGCAAAGTCTCCGGATCACAATCGGCAGGGTCAGGCCTTGGAACACCAGGGTTACCAAAATCACAGCAAAGGTCAGGAACAAAATGTAGTTCCTTCCTGGGAACGGCCTGCCATCCGGCAAAACATAGGGAAGCGCAAATGCGGCGGCCAGCGAAACGACGCCGCGCATTCCGGACCAGGCGATGACCGCTATATTTTGCCACTCTGGTAGAGGCTCGCGGCGGCGAATTCTCTTGTTCAACACGAAAGGCAGATACGCGCCGGGGAAAACCCACGCGATCCTTACCACCACCACGGCAGCGCTCACGAGAAGCGCGTTCTGAATAGGCGAGAGAAGAGATTGACCTTCGAGCGATCGAAGGATTCCCGGCAGTTGCAGCCCGATAGCTGTAAAAACGAAACCATTCAGAAGAAACACCACGATTTCCCAAAAGGCGAACGCCTGCAGACGGTAGCGCGCAGTCACAATCAATGGCGAGTGCCAGCCTAGATAAATTCCGGAGGCAACAACCGCCAGAACGCCTGAAGCATGCAAACGCTCCGCCGGCAGGTACGCGAGAAACGGCGTAAGCAACGAAACAGTAATTTGCACCGGCGGATCGTCGAGATGTCGATGCACCCATCGAATCACGAACCCAACCAACAAGCCAAATCCAATCCCGGCAGCGGCGGCCCACACAAAACGCAACGACGCCTGGCCCAGCGAGAATTTGCCCGTCATCAGCGCTGCTACTGCAAATTGTAACGCCACCAGTGCTGTCGCATCGTTAACCAGACTTTCACCTTCCAGAATGCTGACAGTCCGGTGGGGCACCGCCAGACGGCGAATCACACTGGTGGCCGCGACCGCATCAGGAGGAGAAACGATTGCACCGAGGGCGAACGCCGCCGCCCACGGCAGGGACGGAATGATCGCGTGCGCCACGCAAGCAACTACAATCATCGTGAAAAGCACCAGGCCGATGGCGAGCAGCAAGATCGGCCGCAGATTTCGCCTAAAATCGCGCCACGAAGTGAACAAAGCGGCTGGATAAAGCAGTGGAGGCAAAAAGAAATAGAAAACGATGTTCGGATCCAGTTTCACCTCCGGCAGACGCGGAACGAAACTCAACACCAAGCCGACAAGCACCAGAACCACCGGGTACGGGAGCGCCATTTTGCGGGCGATGACCACTGAAGCCGCGACTACCGTGAACAGAAGAACAATGATTTCCGCTTGATGCATGGTCAGATTCAGAAGGGATGAAATCGTTGAGCACCGGAGTGATGTGGTTTCATCACTTCAGCGCTCCGATACTCCATCAGTCCGTCGTAGTCTGCTTTGCCCGCGCGCGATTGGCCTGGAGCTCAGGGAGGTGTTTTTCAGACCAGCGGCAAAGCGCGTGCAATGGTTCAATCAAGGTTCGGCCCAATCTCGTGAGAGAATACTCCACTTTCGGAGGCACAACGGGGTGAACAGTGCGTTGCACCAGGCCGTCGCGCTCGAGACTGCGCAACGTCTGTGTCAGCATTTTTTGCGAAATGCCGCCGATTTCGCGCTGCAGCGTGGCATAACGCATCGTTCCACGCGCCAGAATCTGAATAATGAGCGCCGTCCATTTATCGGCAATTCGGTCGAGCACGAGCCGGGAAGGACACTGCGCATCAAGGACGGAAGGAGCGGAAGACGAGACCTTTCGCACGCTCCTGTGTAAGACAATTCCCTTCGACGCGCAAGCGGAGAGTAACGCTCTCCAGGGTATGTATAGGTCGGAACTATATGTAGTTGACTGATGGGTTGGGCGCCCGAAATTTGGGTATGACAATTGTATCTCCTACAAAGGAAAACGCCGTCTCGATGGATTTTCTCCTAAACGAGACGGACTCTGCTTCATCACAAACGAGCAGGAACCTCGATACCACCGCAGCGGGCCAGGAGGATTCGGCCTTGCTTGATGCATATTCGCGCACTGTCGTAAGTGCGGTAGCCCGCGTGTCCCCGGCCGTGGTAAACATCGACGTCAAACAACGCGTCAATGTCCAGCGGGGAACGCGCGAACTCAACGGCAACGGATCGGGTTTCATCATCACGCCTGATGGATTTATTCTGACCAATAGCCACGTGGTTCACGCGGCGAATTCTATCACTGTAAATTTGCCCGATGGGCGCGAATATCCGGCGCAAGTCACGGGCGACGACCCGGACACTGACCTGGCCGTGATTCGCATCGATGCACCGCAACTCACTCATGTGCGCCTCGCCGACTCCGAGAGTTTGCGCGTAGGCCAACTCGTGATCGCAATTGGAAATCCGCTCGGTTTCCAGGCGAGCGTTACTGCCGGCGTGATCAGCGCTCTTGGTCGCTCCATGCACGCGCAATCGGGCCGATTGATTGACAACATTATTCAGACCGACGCTGCCCTGAATCCGGGCAACTCCGGCGGGCCACTGGTTAACTCAGCTGGCGAGGTCGTAGGTGTAAACACGGCAATGATCCGACCGGCGCAGGGCATCTGTTTCGCGATCGCAAGTAACACGGCCAAGTTGGTTGCTGGATGGCTCATTCGCGACGGACGAATCCGGCGTGGTTACATCGGCGTGGCCGGGCAAAACGTGCCGATTCATCGACGGGTCGTTCGATTTTATGGTTTGCCTCTCGAGACAGCTGTCCTCGTCGTTTCAGTCGAGAAGAACAGTCCCGCGGAGCACGCTGGATTGCGCGAAGGGGATCTGATTGTTGCATTCGGCAATCAGCCGATCGGGAGCGTGCATCATTTACACAAAATTTTGGTCGACGAACAAATTGGCGTGAGTGCCGGGCTCACAGTCATTCGGCACACTGAAAAATTGGAGTTAACGATCTTACCAGCCGAATCGCGACGAGAGTGATGGTATGGTTTTGCTCCCCCAAGAAAGGTTTGTGCCATGTTACTTCTTAATTCGAAAGAAGTGGACGAGGCCGAGGGGTTGGGCGTAATCGCGGCGTCGGACCAGGTCTTGGAGTTACCGAAGGTCTTGGAGTTGGGCTTGGGGAAGGACTAGCTGTTGGCGTGGGGGTCGACGTTACAGTCGCAGTTGGACTTGGTGTCGGCGTTGTCGTTCCCAGTAGCTTCCGCCACACACCATCACCAAAAGTGCCGGCAAATAGATAATTATTATCGGCGCACGAAGCTTCAACATCAGGGATCGGGCATTGCGGAAATCCTTCGTTGATTGAGATCCACGACGCACCTCTGTCTGGCGAAAGGAACATCCCTACCTCGTCGCCAGCGAATACCGAGCTGCCGCTAAACGTATAAGTGAAGATACCGCACCCAAACGGGCAGTTCCCCGGTGGAGCGCTAAAGTTCCAGCTCTCGCCGAAATCCGTTGAGTAATAAGCGCCAAATAAGTCACCTGCGAGCACATTGCTGCCATTTGCTGCCAATCGTTCGATGTCCACATTCAGGGCCTGTCTTTGCGTCCAGGTAAGACCTGCATCCGTGGATTTGTATAAACCTTTGACTGAAGAGCTCTGTCCAAAAACTGCGGCATAAGCAAGCGAACTTCCATCGGAGGCGACAGACGTGATGGCAGTAGGGATTATTGGCAAGGTCGCCTGATGCCAGGTGCTCCCGTCGTCGGGCGAATAAAAGATGCCAGCCAACCCCTCCGAGGGAGAAAACGATACACTCACTGCGGCAACAACGTCACCGCCACTCGCAGTGAGAGCGTAAGCCGTCACACCTATGTTAGGCGGAAAGCCGTCCAGAGTAAGTTGAAACGTCGCGCCGTTGTCGGTTGATTTGTAAATGCCGTTAATAGCTCCGGCAAACAGGTTGTTATCCTTGACACAGAACGTAAGCACCAGCGCGTTGGCCAGCAGAGGATTGTTGGCGTCCGTCTTGGCCCACGTATTTCCGTGATCTGATGACCGATATATTCCATCCCCCTGTGTCCCGGCAAACACGTACCCTGCGAATGCGATCATGCTTCGGATCTCCGAGGCAATTGGCAACCCCGCAGCCGCGGGGTCCCAGCTCTCTCCGCCGTTTATGCTCCTATATATTCCTGCCGCATCTGCGGGCGTTCCCGCAAAAACAGTACTGCCGTCATACAGCAATGCTTCGATACCGCCATTACCAAGGCCGTTACTCATGTCTATCCACGTCGCCCCAAGGTCGGTCGATTTGAAAACTTTGCTGGCGGACCCGAGGTAAATCGTGCTGCCATTCGAAGAGAAAGAGAATGCACCATCCGAAAAAGGTTCAAAGTTCCAGCTCGCGCCATTATCTGTGGACGTCTGAATGCCGGTCCTGGCCGCACCGAATAACTTTGTGCCGGCTTTGCCAAAAGAGCCGATGCCAGTTAGCGCAAACTGCTCTACCACATCCCAGCTCGCGCCGTCATCCGTTGAGCGCCAGATGAAATTATCTTCCGCGACGATAATGGCATTGTCGCTGACGATCGATTCGCCTGCATTTGTTATGATCGAAGGAACTACTTGCCAGGTATTTCCGTTATCGGTTGATCGCGCGATGCCACTCTCTTTAGGCAGTGCCGCGAACGTCGCCCAGACAGAAGAATCCTTGATGGCAAAGGAATGAACTACGTTTCCAGCTAGTCCGCTCGTGCCGCTCCAGGTCGTTCCATTATCTGTCGATTTGAATATGTTTAAGTAAAGGGGGCAGCTGCTTTTCGCGGCAGCTAACAAGTTGGGTCCTGAGGCGATGATGTCACTAATCGAGGCCCGCTCGATACCTGTATTTGCTGCGATCCAGCTCATTCCGTTGTCTGTGGATTTATATACACCCTGCGTTTCTGTGCCTGCATAGACGATGTTATTCGCTTTAAAAACTACGTTCGTCGTGATTCCAGGCGGTCCACCAGTCTTTTCCCATGGGGCCGCAGGTCCATCGTAGGACTTACTCTCGGAAGCGCCTGCGGCTGTTGGCGCCTTATGCAGAGCAACAGTTAGAAGCATTAGGACGGCGCCTGCTACAGCGAGTCCACGTAGGCAGCTATATTGAAACTTGCGGAGCTTGTTTGCGCTGGCAAGGCATGGCGAATGTGGCCGCAGGTCTGCTGCTCTACGTTGAATAGCCCGGCGATTCTTTTTCACAATACCTTTTTTCGACTGGTGTTAAAGAATCGTTTGAAATCACGTAAGCGGTAGTGACATGTCGGATTTTTAAAAGACCAGATTAGTTACAGTATCGTTACTCATCTGAGCCCGGCGCTTAAGCTCGGGCTAACCGTGGAGTCGGGCGAGGCGCCGGAGTCGGGCGAGCCCTCGGTGTTGGAGTAGGTCTAGGCGTTGCACTAGGTGTCGCGATAGGTGTAGGTGTCGCAACTGGCGTTTGTGTAGGAATCGCTGTTGCCGTTGCCGTCGGTGTTGGCGTTGCCGAAGGAGTCGGGGTTGGTGTTGGAGTAGCGGCTTTGCTTACTCCGATGAGTCGGAACACTTGGTCAGGAGAAGTCTCCTCTAATGCAGCGCAGGTAATCTTGCGAATCCAGATGACGCAGCCGGTGCCGAAACCATCGCCCGGGTTTTGCCAGGCAGCGCCAGCATTCGATTGGACCGTGCGATTATGCCACAACCAAAAACCAGCTTGAGTAATATCCTGCCGCGCCTGGACCGAGACCCAGTAGTGGCCCTCAGGAAGGGTCACCGGCTCGGTAAGCGTAATCACGAAATCGTTGCTTCCGTTATAGGGGTTCTCGAGTCGGCTCGCGACCAGGACACCTGGGAGATCGCCTGTGCCATTCTCGTAAAAGAAAACATGAAACGATGCAGCCGGCCCAGTGCTGTCATATTCTGCGAGCACATCCACTTCGGTGACGTGCCAAGTCTGGCCAGCCGGAACGATGAAGTCGTCAGCGGCCTGGCTATCAAAAAAATCTAATGCGGTTTCGGCGTCCTGGGAGGGGATGTCAAGAGGCTCCTTTGTCGCAAAGTTGTCGTACTGATCATAGAGCACAACGTCCGGAGTTGGTGTTGGCGTCGGGGCTCCGTCGGCAAGCGCCGTCTCGACATTGTCGGTGTCCCGGCTAGCACCATTATATCGACCTATGGTCTGTAGCTCTTTTGTTGGTTCGAATGCGCGACTTGCCGGATCAGATAGGAGCCCCAACGGATTTGCCGTGGCGAAGAACGCGACAACGACACAGCTTGAGACTACAAAGAGCGCGGTTAAAACGCGGAAATCAAAGAAGCCGGATTGAGAAGCGAATTTCTTGTGCATTCGTCACTTGCCATTTATTGCTGATCCCGGTCGAAAAGATGGCGGTATTGCCGATTCGAGCTTCACCGTTGGTGCCTCAGGGTCGAGGCGGTAGACTTCGCCGTGGGCGCGGAGTTGGGCGTGGCCGGGGTGTTATGCTGGGTGTCACGGTAGGCGTGGGTGTTACCGGGGGTGTTGCCGTCGCCGTCGGGGTAGGAGTTGCAGTTGGTGTAGGCGTGGGAGTCGGGGCATTTAGCCAAAAGGCGGCTACCGTCCCGTCACCATAGTTGGGTAGGTACACGACCCCGTTGTCTACGGTTGGCGAAGCCATGACCCATCTCGCCTCGCCCTCATCATTCTCGCTGACGAAGTCACTAAACAGCACCTGGCCACTGGCGGCATCGAGCGCATAGAGCTTCCCGTCAAAATGTGTTGCCGAAGCGTCCAATGACGAGGCGATATAGAGTACACCGTTCGCTATTGTGGGTGAGCTTCCGAAGGCAAATCCGGGCGCGACTGGACTCTGCCAAATAAGACCGCCGGTCTCGGCGTTGTAGGCATACACGTTTCCGGAATTGTTAGCGATGTAAACGACGCCGTTGCTCACAGCTGGCGAAGTCTGCACCCAGTCATTGGTAGTCGCAGTCCAGAGCGTATTCCCGGTTACTGCATCGAAGGCGTACAACTTGTGATCATCGCGGGAACCGACGAAGACTCGTCCGTTCTCTACAGCTGGCGAAGACCATTGCGGCCCAGGCATTGGAGCTAACCAGAGCTCGGAGCCAGTGTTGGAGTCGAGAGCAAGTAGTCCCTGGTTATGGATTGCAATGTAAAGCCGCCCGCCGGCAACAGCTGGCGAGGAATTAGCGCCCCCTGGGTGAATGACGCTCCAGATTACCTGCCCATTGGTTGCGTCCAGTGCGCGGATGGTTCCGTCACTGAAGTCCACATACAGGCGGCCACTCTCTAAAGCGGGCGAAGAGACGATATTCGAGATCGGTCCCGTGTGATGCCACATCTCCTGCCCAGTAGCGGCGTTGACGGCATACACGACCGGTATGGGACGATTCACGCCGAAATAAACGACGCCGTTCGCGACTGGTGGCGACGTCCACGCGTGGTCGCCTTGGAGGGCATCCGATGGGAAGGTCCAAAGTTCCTGACCGGTCGCGATATCCAGCGCATGCAGCTTGCCGTTAGCACTGCCGGTGTCGGCCGTATACAACTTTCCTTCAAACACGCTTGCAGAAGCAAAGCAGCCCCCGCCGATGTTGGTCCGCCACTTCACAGTCAGGTTTGCCACGTTTGCGGGGGAGAGGATGGTCTCATTTGGATTCACTCCGTGGTGCGCGGGGTCGAAGCGAAAGTGTGTCCAATCCCCTCTGGCAATCGACACGGTCGTCACGATCGCCACACAAGCCAATAAGAATACCCGAAGACGACCTCCGATAGGCGTCAGCCTTGCCAGTCTGTGTGGTTCGACGTTTCTGTCGACGTTATTGTCGGACAAAGCGCCACTGACTGCTTTTCGAATAGGATTAACAATGTTCATATTTACCTTTTTGGTTGTCTCGGTTGGCTTGCATGTACGACGGCCAGCCACTTGCCCGACGCTTGCGCTTTTGCGCCGTCGAAAGCCGTTTCGTCACCAAGCTTGTCTATCCCTTTCAAAGGAAAAAACTGTGCGGCATTGCAAAAAGAGTTGGCAAAGCCCCTAAACCTGTCATACCCACGAACCCTCCGATCTCGGAGTGTAGACGTGGTCGTTGCCCTAAGAAGTGCTTGCGTTGGGAAATCAGGATCAGCCGGCAGTAGGCCGAGGCCGAGGCGTGGGGCGGGGCCGCGGGGTAGGATTCCGTGTGGCGCTCGGACTCGCGGTAGGTGTGACACTCGGAGTAGCGCTGGGGGTCGGTGTCACAGTTGATGTAGGTGTCGGACTTGGCGCGCCGCCACCAATTGGGGCCTGAATTACAACTGTAACGGGCAATCCTGTCTTGAAGAAGCCGATCGTTCCATTAGCGCTCTGCGGCGGTTGATCCGCGTCAAACCGGAAATTGTACAGTGTTCCCCAGCGAATCGCATTGGCATTTTGATTCTGCGCAAAGGTTTCGGTGTTCCAAGTTATCGAGTCGGACGTCTGAGTGACAGTCCATGGCACGCTACTGTAGCCCTGGTTATTCAACGTGCCGTCGTTTGACCAGCCAGGCTCCTGCGGCGGCGCGTGAAATCCGATATTGCTGATATTCACGCCGGACGACAGAGGCACGCTAAAAGATTGAATGCCGCGATCCAGGTTCTCGTTGTATACAGCATACTCGTAGTGCCAGGTTCCGGGACTTGGGTTCGTCACTTTATAACCCATGAACCAGATCCCATCGTTACCCGGGTCAGGCTGGATCTGATTTACTGTGGCGCCGGTCCAAGCCACGATGGCAGACTGCATCCGCACCGTGGCGCCTACGGGCGAAAACGAGAAATTCGTTGGCCCACCTGTCACATTAAACTGACGATAGGAGACGTTGTTAAACATGTTACACTCCCCTGGGTGGGCTTGGCACCAAGCATATTCATGCGGCACGACGTACTGACCTTCGGCAAAATAGGTTGCCCCCTGGTTGAGCGTGGTATTTAGGTCATTGGCTTCAACAAGGATACGGTGCGAGACGCCGTCGTGGACATGACCGGTATGATCCTCTGGCCCAGGGTTCGATCCCCCTTGGAAAAAACCCGTGAATGGATTAACCCATGCACGGGAACCGAGGACATTCTGGATCCCATTTTGATTTGTGCTGTACAAATCGGAACAGCCTGAGCCAAGATGCTCGCCGAAAACATCGTTACAGCCGAAGCCACAGTTGTCCTCCGACGCTGCCGTAAAGGCATGTTTGAGCCAGGATTGGCCGATTTGTTCGAACCGCTGCGTATTGTCAACTCCTCCGCTCATTCGATACAAATTTTGAGGAATGACCGGGTGATCGTTGCTTGGCAGTGCAAACCAATCCACATCCACCTGTCCGTTGTTGCAGGATTCTGTTCCTACCGCCAAGCCAACCTGAGTGCCGGCGTCCCCGAATTGCTGTAAACTGGGCAGGTTTCCCACGATAACATCCGGGCCCGGCACCAGCGTCGGCATTTCTAGCGATGCTTCCCCGCGCAACGATGGCAACACAATCGACTTAGGCGTGCCGTTCACCAGTTGCATGATCTCGACTGGCTGCATCGCCGCAGCGAGGGAGATTTTTCCAACCATCTCACCGGCGAGCGACGGCCGGCCAAGAGCGCCGGCGAATTCTTTCGAAACAAGAAGCCTTCCCACAGTGATACTGAGCAACTGCGCTTTCGCGTCGTAGCCGTACTGGTGTCCTTCAACGTTGAAAAACGTGAAGCCTGTTTTTGCGTCGCGCACCGCAAGATCGAATGCTGCGTCGGAAGGAAGCTTTTCCACGATGAGGTGTTTAATGGAAGCGTCAAGCGACACAGGAAAAGCCAGCGCAGATTTTTGTTGGATCAGCGCGATCGATCCCTGCTCAGGCCCGTGCAGCAGACCATTAAATACAAGAACACTAAAGAAAGAATTCGCCGCGACAGCGAATTGCACGCTCTGAAGTTTTCCACCGGAGAGAGCGCTTCCATTCAATCGGTTGAGATCGAGATCCATTGTGACGCTTCCATTTTCCACAATCATTCTTTGAAGCGTTCCGCTCTGGCCCTCGCGGTCCGGGCTTGTCTTTCCCGCGGCAAAGGGCTTTGGAACGCCCGTCCCGAGGGAGGCAAAAAGTAGGAACAACAGAAAAACGAAACCGGTGAGCGTTAACTTTGACATTGTGGGCGGATTCCTATGATTGCGATGACCGATTAAGATTGAGAAGATTAATTTTTCTCATGCGTTATTGCGAAGCAGAGGACTCAGGTAAGCACATTCACATACGCACGTCCCTGTGGTCTCGGATTTGTGAATCGTTATACCGCATTCTATAGCTTTTCTGCGTTGGGTATTTTGGCAGGAGTGCGTGCTCGCAACTCGAATTCATGTTCAGCTCTGGCTTGCGTCGTTCGGCTACCTAAGGTCTTGGGGTTGGACGTCTTCGCGGCGTCGGACGTGGTCGGGGAGTTGGAGTAGGTGTGGCAGTAACCGTTGCCGTTGGGCTAGGGCTAGGTGTGACACTAGGTATCGGCGTCGACGTCGGGGTCGGTGTAGGTGTTCCACCACCTTCGCAAGCAAAGTGCTCGTTTAGCGTTAGGTTGGGTACGTTCGCTTCATAGCGCTGACCGACTGCCCACACATCACATGGTGTGATCGCGGTAGCCGCAAGGAGCCTACCAGTCACCTGGGGGCTTGCGAAAACACTCCAGGTGCTTCCATCCCAGTGTCCGATCAAGGTCAAACCGGTAAGATCTCCTACCGCCCAGGAATCCGCTGGCGAAACCGCCGCCACGCCGTACAGAGCGGTGTCCTCAGCAGCCAGGCCGATTACCTGGCTCCAAGCATTGCCATCCCAGTGCTCGGTCAGTCCGCTCGTCCTGAAAGTAGACGGATTCCGGGACCTACCCACCGACCAGATGTCAGTTGCGCTACTTGCGGATACAGCACGCAAAATGTCGTCGCTAAACGGGCTGGGGCTCGAGACGATGCTCCACGTCGAGCCGTTCCAGTGCTCGATCAAGGTAAGAAAGCCAAACGCAGCGTTGCCGTGGTAACCTACCGCCCAGACGTTTTCCGGGCCGAGCGCCACCACGCCATAGAGTTCGTTGTTGTCTCCCGGCACATTCGCACTGGGAATCACACTCCAACTCGTACCGTCCCAGTGTAAGGCGAGTGTCTGCGCGAACTCTCCGGTGTTCGTAAAACTGCCCACGGCCCAAACATCGTTCGCGGAGGTGGCGGCCACCGCATACAACGAATTGAGCCCCAGCGTGCCGGGACTTGGGCTGGGCACGATACTCCAAGCTGTTCCATCCCAATACAGAGTGAGTGTGATTTGGTCGAGGGCGTTGCCGCTGCTAGCACTCCCCACGGCCCATGCGTTCGTCGCAGAAATGGCGACGACACCGTTGAGTTCATTGAGCCGGTTATTCGTATTGGGACTGGGAACAATGCTCCATTCTATGCCGTTCCAATGCTCGATGAGCGTCTGCTTCCAAGTGCCGAAGGCATAATAACCTACCTCCCAGACATCGTTCGAGCCGCTTCCACTCACGCTGTTGAGAATATTGTCGCCCGTTCCAGCGTTTGGAGTGGAAGCGATTGTCCAGTTGGCGCCGCTCCAATGCTCGGCAAGCGTATGGCTGTTGTCACCAACAGCCCAAATGTCGCTCACACTGATCGCGCTCACTGCTCTTAAAAAGAACTGGACGCCATTGGGACCGGTGTTGTCGCCGGGCACCTGTACCCAGGCCGTGCCATTCCATCGCAAGAACAAAGTTCGCTGATTGCCTCCCGCTGCATTGAAATCGCCCACAGCCCAGATCTCTCCCGTGGCGAGCGCGGTAACTCCGTACAAATGATTGGAGGTGGCGCTGGGATTCGGACTAGGAACCACACTCCACGTCGAGCCGTCCCAGTGCTCGGTCAGTGTGACTGGGCCTGATTGGCTCCCGGTCCATCCGGCTGCCCAAACGTCATTCGCGGAAATTGCCACGGTGCTCATTAGATGGGGAACGATGCCCGCATTCGGGCTGGGGACGATGCTCCACTGTGTGCCATCCCAGTGCAGAATCAGCGCGGAAGGACCGGCTTCGCCGACCGCCCAGAGCTCGTTAGGCGCACCGGGAACGACCGTGACGGCGTTGAGCTGGTTATGCTGGTCGGGGATGTTTGGACTGGGGATGACGCTCCAAGTCGTACCATTCCAATGCTCCACCAGGGTCTGGCTTAGTCCGCCGTCGTTGGTTGCTCCCACTGCCCAAACGTCATTACCTGAGATCGCGGCGACTCCAAACAAACGATTGAACGTGCCGGGATTCGGGTTTGGCACGACCTGCCACGATGCGCCGTCCCAGTGTTCAATGAGGGACTCGCCACCGGAGCTTCCCACCGCCCACACGTCGTTGGTGGAAAGGGCGCTAATGGCTAGAAGCTCGTTGTAAGTGGTGGGGAGCGTGGGTGTGGTTGCAAGTGTCCAACTCTGCCCATCCCAATGCTGAATGAGCTGCTGGGCCTGGGTGGTGAGATTGCCATAGCCTCCGACTGCCCACACGTCGTTAGACGCAATGGCGGCCACACCATAGAAGTAGTTGTTTGGCGAGCCAGTGTTAGGGCTAGGGACAACATTCCAGCCGCCGCCTGCCATTGGCGAAAATCCAAAGCAGACAACTAGAACTGAAGCTAAAATCAAAGCAGACCTCCCAAGCAACCTGTGAATGTAATTTGTGGATGCAATTGTGATTTTCATAGCATTCAAGCCAGCGCGGTGCTTCGGCTTCCGAGAGTGATTCGATTGGGAGGCAAACCTCAGCTCCTTGAAAATTAAGAGAGTTGAGGGCCGAGTTTATTCCCTTGTGGACCCATCTGTATAACTCCCGCCGCGTTAGAGGAATATTGTGAAAGTGGCTGGTGGCGATGCGTTGCCAGCGGTATCCGTGGCGATGACTTCGATCGTGTTTTCTCCGAATTCGCCATATTCGGGGATCGGGCCACCGGAACCAAACAGGACATCCTCGAAGACGCCGTTGACGTAAACATCGTAACGGATGTTGCGTTGAGCGTCGAAATCGTCGGTGGATTGGGACCACTGAATTTGCATCTCGGTGGCGCCATCTACGCTGTACGCGCTCAAATTGGTGGGTGTGGTCGGCGGCGTGTGGTCGTTGGGATTGGGCGGCAGAGTCGTGACGGAAACGGCATCGCTGAACGGTGACCAATGATTCCCCTCATCGCGGCCGCGGACCGTCAAGCTGTAGGTTGTCTGAGGCGAAAGCAGCCGAAGGGTGGCTGACAAGTTGGGGCTTAAGGCTGTGTAAGGGGTGCCATTCACCGATACTTGGTAAGAGAGAAAAGGGCAGTCATCCTGCGCGGGCGTCCAGGTAAGAGAGACGTAGTTGGAACCGACCTCTGTCACCGTGACCACGGGCCCTGTTGATGGCGTTGTCGTATCAACAAGGGTTCTGATCGTTGTTGAGGCCTGCCCGGAGACCTCTCCCCCTGCATTCTTTGCATAGATAAAAAACCAATACTGATTCCCCGCATGCAGCCTTGTAAAGGTGTGGTTCGTCGCCGTCTTGGCCAGGACCGCGGGGGTAACGCCGTAGGCTCCCGAAAGATAATAATTGAAGTCGCCGGAGTTACGGGGTGCGGGGTCCCACGCGACGGTGACCGTGTAAGCGGTCGTCGCGGTCACGCGAAAGTTCTGAGGCGTCGGTGGCCGCCTTGCCGATGCGGTTGACGGATCGAGGGCTATTGTGAGGACCAGAATCATTGCAGCAATATGGGCTGCGTACGATGAAATGAGCCGGCAGATTCCGTTGTTTTTTTCGACTTCTTGAATTTGGCTAAGGACGTTCATAGGGTGGTTTTCCTGTTTGTCCGAACCAGCTTGTTCAGGCACGTCCTGGTGCCGAGCGGGCCTTTCCCGCTACAAGCCGTTTCGAATCGTTCGCCTCTTCCAAAGGAGAAAACGGTGCGACATTGCAAAATTGCCGAAATTTTCTTCGACCGCGGACCACCGGGCTTCGCGGTTTGACTCTCTTGGCCGCCGCGGATAACCCCGGCAAGCATTGCAGCAGTTCGCCCTACGCTTCGCTTTTTCCAAAAGTCACTTTGGTGTCAGCGAGCCGACGATTTTTTCGAAACGCGGATCACCGCGTAGCGGATCCCAAAATGGCCACAGCTTCAGCTGACCATAGGTAACGGGGGCTGGTGGCTTCACAGCGATCTCAAGCTGTTGGCATGCCAGATCTTTGTCGCCAACCCATGCTGCGATCATCGCCAGATAACAGATCATGCGCACGCCATTGATTGCGTCTTTTTCCACTGGAAGAAGTTCGACGGCGCGCCGTCCTTCGCGCAGGGCGTCCTCTTTCCGTCCCAGAGCAGCATCAATTAAACCAAGCACGCACAGCGGTGGTCCGTAATTTGGTTGAGCTTGGACTATCTTCTCATGCTCTGCGCGCGCCGCAGTGAAAGCAACGCGGGCTTTGTCGCTGTCATTGGTCATGCGAGCAATAACGCCTTCCATAAACGGACGATTGAACTGAATAACATCGTCGCTTAGGGGATTTTCGCCTGATGCGTCTAGCGCGGCTCTTGCGGCAGTAGCGTCCCGCTCCGCAAGCGCGCATGTGAGCCACGCATCCGCGAAATGTGAAAGCTCCACGGAATTTGTAGTTCGAATTGTGTCCATCAGTTGATGGAGCGGGCGGGTATCGGCTTTCCAATCTATTTGTACCAACGCGCGTGCAATCTTGGTATCGAGATCGCCCGGTTTGATGGCCAGCGCGCGCTCCAACCTAGCTGCTTCATCAGCATACCGCCGCAGCATGTCGTAACTCGCCGCGATCTGTTGCAAGATAAAAAAGTTGCGCGGGTCAAGATCAACTGCGCGCTCAAGACTTTGCAGTGCCTCTTGCTGAATGCCCTGGCGCCTCTCGATGTAGCCCTTTAGTTCAAACACCAAGGGATCGTTAGGCAGACTCTGACGGGCCAGTTCCAGTTCAGCCAGAGCGCCGTTATAATCAAGGTGTCCTCGATAAAGATTTTCAGCGCGTGCGAGATGCGCTTCGCCCGAATCGGGCCTGAGGCGAAATGCCGCTTGAATCGCTGATTCAGCTAAGGCCAAGCGCGCGGGCGTGCGATCGAAGCCAAAGAAGTAAAGGAGGTCGTGGGTGTGAGAAAGCTGGCAGTATGCTTGGAAAAAAGATGAGTCATTCGCGATCGCCTGATTCAGAAGATCAGCCGCCTGCAGCAAGCTCGACTTTGCGTTAGTGGTAAAGCTTGTCGTTAAAAGAAGATTCTTGCCACGGGTATAAAGCTCGAAGGCGGCAAGATTGGCCGTCGGCGGGCGCGCCATGTCCAGTTTTTCAGCGGTCGACAATTTGGCATGGAGCTGGTCAGCAACTTTTAACGCGATTGCACTTTGTGCTGCAAAGACACCGTTCAAATCGCAGTCGTATTGTTCCGCCCAAACGTGGGTGTCGGTGCGCGTATCGATTAGTTGCGCGTTCAAGTGAAGCTGTGTTCCGGTTTTGCGAAGACTACCCTCGAGGGCGTGAGACACTCCCAGCGCTGCGCCGATCTCGCGCATATTTCGTTTCCCGCGATATTGCATCACGCTGGTGCGGCTGATCACCTTCAGATCGCGAATTTTCGCCAGCTTGGTCAAAATATCATCCTGAACACCATCGGCAAAAAATGCGTCCTCTTTGTCGCTGCTGAGGTTTTCAAACGGTAGAACGGCGATGCTTTTGTCGGGCGCGATCATCGCCGTCGACGCCATTCGTTCTCTGAAATGCTGCCGGTACCAAACGTAACTCGTTAGGCCAAGGGCGCTCACGGCTAGAAACAGAAGAGCCGCCAATCGAATGAGCGTGCGTCGCCGAGGCCTTACTTCTATCGCTTCCCGACACCGTCGCAACTCGGCGAGCAACTCTTTTGCGGACTGCGGCCGTTTGGCCGGATCAGCCGCGAGCATCGAGCAAAGAAGCGTAACAAGCGGCGCAGGAACTTTTGTTGTAGTGAGCCCTTCGATTGGCAGTCTTTGGAATTGCTCTTCGCGAAGTTCACTCAGCGTTCGGTTGGCAAAAGGCGACTTGCCGGACAGAAGATACCAAAGCGTGGCGCCTAACGAGTAAATGTCTGAACGCACGTCAGCCGACGTACTGCCGGTGGCAAGTTGCTCCGGACTGGCAAACCCCGGAGTGCCGGAGAATCGTAAGGAGGATTCATCCGAGGCGACCTGTGCCGCGACAACGGGTTTGGCGAGGCCGAAATCGATCACCTTAATGGTCAATCCGTCAGCTGTCTCCCCATCGCTGGCGACAACCATGATATTGCTCGGTTTCAAGTCGCGATGCACTAATCCATGTTTTTCAGCCGCGGCTAAGGCACGCGCAATCTGTTCGGCGATGCGCAGTGTAGCCGAAACTGGCAACGGTCCATCTCGACTCACGCAGGCTTCCAGCGTTTCGCCTTCCACCAACTCCATTGCGTAAAAACACTGACCGGCCGGGGTCTCCCCAAAGTGAAAAACAGTCGCGACATTCGGGTGTCGCAGTTGAGCGGCAGCCTGGGCTTCGCGCCGGAAACGCTCCCGCGCCCGAGGATCTGCCGAGTAGCGGGCTCCAATTACCTTAAGTGCAACTCGTGAACCAAGGTTGGTATCCATTGCGTGATACGTTGTTCCCATGGCACCGCGTCCAAGTTCCCAAGGGGTGACTCCGTCTGACGAAATGGAAACTTCATAATGCTGGAAGCAGCGGTCTATGGTTCCAGCCTCAGTGAGACCACCGAGCATCAGGCAATTTAAGCAACCAGAAATCGTCGCTCCGGCACTTGCAAGTGGCGCACCACACTGTTCGCAGTGCAAAATCTCTTTGTCAGCAAGTGCCATCCGGAGCTCTTCAACAGTTAGTGGCCGGCGGTGAGTATTCTGCAGAGATGACGCAGCTCTTCGTCGACATCTTCCCCCATTCCAATCGTGCGGCCGACTTCTTCGCGCAAGAACTCGCGGTAGCGCGCACGTAGTCGGGAGAGGTGGCTACGAAACGTATCGATCGAGAGATCGAGCCGTCGGGCAACTTCTTCGTGACAAGGCAAGCCTACGCCCCCGGTAAGAAACGGTTTCAGCGCATGAAACAAGCGCGCTTTGGCGGAATTCTCGAATTCGTTCTGAGTTTGGTTCAGTGCCCGGGCAGCCAGGGCAGCGGCCCAGGCCTGGTCGTACTGCTGCTCCTCATCCAATTTCATAGCTGTGGGTGCGCGCCTATAAAGCGTTTCCGCTGCCTCGACTTCGTCGTTCAGAAGCACGAACTCGTGTTCGCCTCCACGTTTTATCGCTCGCGTTTTGTCCCATGCGTCGGTCATGTAGTTTTTGAATGATGCCAGCAAAAATGACCGGAACTTTCCTCTCCTGCGATCCGTTTGAGCGTAAGCTCTGCTTTGTAACAGGTAAGCGAAGAACCCCTGGACGAGATCTTGCGCGTCGGCGGAACTGTTGCCGCGCCGCCGGGCGAAGGTATAGAGAGGCGGCCAATAGTCCTGGCAGAGCCGGGCCAGCGCGACGTCGGCGTTGTCGTCTTCAGCGCAAGCTTCTACGACGCTCCAGTGCGTCGTGGCAAAAGTTGCACCACCCTCCTGGAGTGTGCCAGGAATCCCTTTCACAGAAGAAAGAATAGACGGAGGCCATCGCTGATGGCAAGACGCTGAACCGCAGGGGTCGGGGCTCATAATGGTAACGAGATTGTTACCTGCGATTTTCGAAGGCTTTGCAGCCGATTCGGCTATCTCTACAGTCAAATTAGTTCGCCTATGAAAATTCTAGTAGTTGGCAGCGGCGGTCGCGAACACGCGCTTGCGTGGAAACTGAAGCAATCTTCGGGAGTGGAGCGTCTCTTCTGTGCTCCAGGGAATGCTGGCACTGCAGAGGTTGGCGAGAATGTCGCGATTTCTTCCACCGATTTTGCGGCGCTCGTTCGTTTCGCTAAGGAAAATCGTATCGATCTAACGGTAATCGGCCCGGATGATCCTCTTGCCGCAGGAATCGTCGATTATTTTACTGATGAAAAATTGCGCGTGTTTGGTCCGACGAAATCGGCGGCACGCATTGAGGCCTCCAAAATTTTCGCAAAAGAGCTGATGCGCGCGCAGAAAATCCCTACAGCCGAGGCGGGGACGTTTTCCGACAGCAGAGAAGCGCTGCATTACTGCGAGCAACTCAAATTTCCCGTAGTGATCAAAGCAGACGGCCTTGCTCTCGGAAAAGGAGTCATCATTGCCGTTGATGCTGCCGTGGCGAGATCCGCGATCGATGAAATGATAAATCAGGGCCGTTTTGGCGAAGCAGGGCGGCGCATCGTGATCGAGGAATTCCTGCGCGGAACAGAATGTTCGCTGCATGCCTTGGTGGACGGAACCAATTATTGTTTGCTGGAATCGGCGCGTGATCACAAGCGCGCGCTGGACGGCGACAAGGGCCCGAACACTGGCGGGATGGGCGCGCTCAGTCCCGCCAACAATTGGAACAAGAATCTGCAATCCCAATTCGAAACTGAAATCATGCAACCGTTGCTACGCGGGCTCCTGCAACAGGGAATCACATTTCGCGGACTGCTTTATCCCGGCCTGGTAATTACTGGCAACGTCGCGCGCGTACTGGAGTTCAATTGCCGTTTCGGCGACCCGGAAACACAGGCGATTCTACCTCGGATGAAGTCCGATCTGCTACCGTTGTTGGAGGCGACGATTGATGGAACACTTGGTAAGTGTGCGATTGAATGGGACCCACGCGCTTCGGTTACGGTCGTGCTGGCATCTGCTGGTTACCCTGGCAAATACGAAACTGGAAAGACAATTTCAGGTCTCGCCGATGCGGCAAAACTCGAAGACGTTGAAGTTTTCCACGCAGGTACCAAGGACGCGGATGGCGAAGTTAAGACGGCCGGCGGTCGCGTGCTCGCGGTCACAGCAGTTGGAGAGACGCTGGAAGCCGCTCGTACGCGCGCCTACGACGCTGTCTCGCGAATCCACTTCGAGAACTGCCACTACCGGCGCGACATTGCGCTGGATGCAACCAACTGAGAGAACCTCAAATTCGATATTCAGATTTCGAATTTTCGTACCATTAGAAAATGCGCTATAGGTCGGCATCTCTTTCCAATGTCTCAATTCACGTCGTTGTCCTTCATTAGCTTCTTCATGGCGATAAGCGCGCTGGCGCAAACTCCGCCTCCTGCTGCAATACCGTCAGGCAAGCCCGCTGCTTCAGCAAAACCATCCGCGCCGTCATCGCCTTCACCCTCTGCCAGCCCAACGACGGAGGACCTGATTAATTCGTTAGGCGCAACTGATCTGCAGGCAGTCATCACATTATTAAAGACTAATTTTACAAATCCGGATGCAATTACAGATACCGAGTTGAATCGGGCAACAGTTGAGGGCCTCGTAGTCCGGCTGCCGCGCGGCGTCATGCTCTTGCCCGCCAAGGAGAACGCACCGGCGGAAGCGCCAAGTGTCTTTTACAGCGAGATCATCGGAGGGCACATCGGGTACGCACGTATCGGCTCACTAAACGCAGCTAATCTTCAGGCGTTGGACAGGAGTCTCAGTAGTTTTGCCACCAAAAACATCAACGCAGTAGTCGTCGATCTTCGCGCCAGCCAGGCGACGAATGATTTGCCGCTGGCCGCTGAATTTGCAAAGCGGTTTTCTCCCAAAGGCAAAACGCTTTTTACATTGCGCAAGCCCGCAGTCCGTCAGGACCGCGCCTTTGGTTCCGATCGCGATCCGGCGTTTCGCGGCCTGGTCATGGTGCTCACCGATGGCGATACGGCTGGTGCGGCCGAGGCGATCGCTGCCGCGCTGAGATTTTACAACAGGGCCCTGATCATCGGCCAAACGACTGCTGGTCGCGCAGCTGAATATTCCGACTTGTCACTGCCGAGTGGCAAAATTTTACGCGTTGCCGTCGCGGAAATGATTTCCCCCGACGGTCGTCCACTGTTTCCGGAGGGGATAAAGCCGGATTTGCCGGTCGAAATGTCGATACCAGACAAGCAGCAGATTTTCCAATTGAGCAGCGAAAAAGGAATGGGGCCGTTCGTTTACGAAGCGGGCCGGCCGCACATGAACGAGGCGGCACTGCTAGCCGGGACAAATCCCGAGGTTGAAGCGGCGGAGGCGGCACAGCAACGACGCGGGCGCGCGCCGGAAAAGCCGCCAGCGCACGATCCGGTGTTGCAGCGCGCACTTGATGTAGTCACCTCGCTCGAGGTTTATCAAAAACGATAACGGACCAGGTCTTCCCAATCTCGTTGTCCACTGCGTTGCTCATGCTGGGCCAGCCTTGTTCTCGCCAGGCAATTTCCTGGTCGTTATACTGAGTTGAGAGATTTTTCGATTTCACTCAGAATGGCAATGAAGTGACACCGCTCGAAGAACGCATCGGTTACAAATTCCGAAATTCACTTTTGTTGGCGGAGGCGCTTACACACCCCAGCATCGGTCATGAGGCGCAACGTTATCATTTTGATTATCAGCGTTTGGAATTTTTGGGTGACGCTGTTCTCCAGCTTGTTATTACCGAGTATCTGTTTAGCCATTTTCGATCCGAAGCCGAAGGGCAACTAACCAAACTGCGTTCTCGGCTGGTTTCTCGCGAAGCGTTGAGGACGCATGCTGCTGCGCTGGACCTGGGACGCTACATTTTGATGGGACGCGGCGAAGAAAGCAGCGGCGGCCGGGCACGAACCTCCACCCTGGCCGACGCCTTTGAAGCGCTTATCGGCGCCATCTACCTCGACGGAGGTCTCGAAGCGGCGAAAAGCTTTGTCCTGACGCAGACTCGCGGTGATCTCGAACAACTGGCTGAAACACCAGTGGACATCAATCCCAAGGGCCAGCTTCAGGAGCTGTTGCAAAGCATCTCGCCGCACAGTCCGGTCTACGAATTAGTTTCGCAGAGCGGGCCAGAGCATGAAAAGATGTTTGTCTCCCAAGTTGTCTGGGAGGGAGTTGTTCTTGGTCAGGGCGGCGGCCGCAGCAAGAAACAGGCGGAAACAGCAGCCGCCATAGAAGCAATGCAGTTAAAGCGTTGGGAAAAGGAACTCTGACGCGTCAATGCCTGAGCGCTTGCAGACTTTCGCTAGAAGGCGAAGCCCATCGGAAGTGCCGCGCGATTGATTCAGTCACAAATTTCTTGGCCTGTGCGATCGCCTCCTTCAGAGACAAACCTTTCGCCAGACCCGCCGTGATCGCTGCCGAATACGTGCAGCCGGTGCCGTGAGTAGAGACACCGCGAACGAAGAGCGCTGAGAACTCGGTAACTTTCCCATCCGCAAAAAGAAGGTCGACAGCGTGGTCTCCGGTCAAGTGACCACCCTTCAGAAGAATGGGAGTTGCAAATCTCTTCTCTAGTTCTTTTCCCGCGATACGCATTGATCGCAGGTCCCTAATTTTCGTCCCGAGTAAGCGCCCAGCTTCATCCAGATTTGGTGTAATCAAACTCGCGAGTGGGAACAATTCCTTCTGGTAAGTTTCGATTGCTGACGGTTCAAGCAGCGAATCGCCGCCGGTGGCGACGAAGACTGGATCGATCACCACCGGAATGCGTGACGCTAATTTCTCGTGTAGGTCCTGTATCGTCTTCGCTACAGCGGAAACGATTTCTCCCGAACAAAGGAGTCCGGTCTTGATCGCAGCGATCGGAAAACTTTTGGCGAGCACTTCGATTTGCTCAGTCACAATTCGTGCGCTGGCTGGCTCAATCCGCGAAACTTTTCCGGGAACCTCTGCGACAATGCAGGTCACAGCGGTCAACCCATAAACACCAAGCGCGGAAAATGTTTTGAGATCGGCCTGGATACCAGCTCCGCCACTACTATCGGAACCTGCAATACTGAGGGCGATCAGAACTGTAGCAGCGCTCTGTGAGCGCCGATCATCGTGCTTCGCCATGGGATTCGGCGGTCATAGACCGCCGCTACACGATCATGTGCCGTCGTTGCCGATCGCTTCGACGGGGCAGCCTTCCATCGCTTCCTTGCAAAGTCCTTCTTCTTCTGGTGTCTCCGGCTGCTTATAGACGTACGAATGGCCGCCGTCGTCGTTCCGTTTGAAATTGGCCGGCGCAGTTTCGCGGCACAAATCGCAATCGATGCATTGATCATCGACGTAGAACTTGCCCGGTACGTTTTCGGCGTATTTGTTCGCGACATCGGCCATGGCTTTTTCCCTAAAAAATGACGTGGAACGTTAGGAAGAAAACGTTCTGGGTGCAAAATAATTTGCGTCAGAACGCGGTTGCACGCAACCGCTACTTGCCGTCGGAACGTTAAATCGGTAAAGCATTGCATCGGAAAGCCTACGATCGCTGTACTCACCCGGCGACTGACCCATTTAACACGTAACGCCTCAGCGCCTTAATGGTTCAACGCTCCAAGGAACGTTAGATGAAACAGGATACAGCCAAGAGCCTGCAAACGTTTGTAATCGAACTGGCGATCTATTCGGTCCTCGTCGTCGGCTATTTCTTCCTGGTTCTTCATCTCTTGGGCAACTGGCTGTACTCGCTCGAGTCGCAACATCGCTACGTTTATGCGGTCGTCGCCCTTTTGCTGATTGCCGGTCAGGCGGTTGTCCTCGATTTCGTGACGACAATTTTGTTTCGTTTACTGCGGGCCCGCTGGAAATAACCCATGTTTTTCCCAATCTCCGGCGCTCACATCAACCCGATTTATCTGGTCGTAGTCGGCTTTCTCATCGGAATTTTGGGCGGATTCTTTGGGGTCGGTGGAAGTTTTATTGCCGGTCCGGCGTTACGCCTGATGGGAGTGGATTGGAACTACGCCGTTGGAACTGATCTGGCGCACATCGTCGGCAAATCCATAGTCGCGGCGCGACAGCATCGCACGTTGGGCAACGTCGATCTTAAATTGGGACTGATCATGGCAATTGGAACAATCGGGGGCGCCGAAGCCGGCGCACAGCTGATTCAGGCACTGAAGCGGGCGGGCAACGTGAATACAGTAGTCAGCGTTGTGGCGATCGTCGTCTATTCCGGCATCGCAGTGTTCATGCTTTGGGAGAGTCAAAAAACACTCCGGCAAGACTCCCGAAACCGTTCCGGGGCGAAAGGCGCGAAACCAAAGGAAGATCGCTCCGCGTTCGGGCCGGTCACGCAAAAGATTCAACAACTGAAAATCTGGCCGACGATTTCCCTGCCAACGTCGGGCATAAAGGCGATTTCGCTTTGGACGATTCTGCTGGTGGCGTTCGTGGGCGGATTATTCAGCGGCTTTCTCGGAGGCGGTGCGGGCTACATTCGGATGCCTTCGATGGTTTATGTGTTGGGCGTACCCACGCATCTCGCAGTTGGGACTGATCTCTTCGAAATCATTATCTCGGCCAGCTACGGGACCTTCAGCCACGCAATAAAAGGTAACGTGGACATTTTGATCGCGCTGGTCATGCACACCGGCGCCGTCATCGGCGCTCAGATCGGCGTGGTGGCTACGCAATATTTCGCAGGACCGAAAATTCGGCTGGCTTTTGTTCCATTGCCATTAATCGGGGTGGCCATCGTCATTTACACGCTGGTGACAGGTCAAAAAATCTAGCAATGAAAATCTTGATTTGCAGCGATGGAACAGCAGCGGCCGAGACAACGATCCACCTGGGAGGTTCCCTTGCTGCACCGCTCAAGGCACAGACCACGCTTCTTGGAATTGCCGAAGCATCACAGGATGAAGATCCGCTGCGCGAGGCCCTCCAGAAGCAAGCACAATCGCTTCGCGCGCGCGGCGTGTCGCCGGACATCATTGTTCAATCTGGCGAGCCCGTCAGGCAGATTGTCGATCATACAGCAAAGACCAGCTACGATTTGGTCGTCATCGGTGCGCGATGGACTGGTGCGACCGGCCATTACTGGCGCTCGGTGAAAACTTACGAAGTGGTCAAAGCCATTCAGCCCCCGGTGCTCGTGGCCATCGGTGAATGCGAAAAACTGAAACGTTTTCTTGTTTGCACAGGCGGAAAAGAATTCATCGAACCAGCGGTGCGCTTCACCGGCGAAATCGCGGCTGCTCTGGGGGCATCGGTCACGCTTCTGCATGTAATGGCAGAGCCGCCGGCAATCTACGTCAATCTAGTACAGCTGGAGGAGAAGGTTGATCAGTTGCTGGAATCCAAATCGGAGCTCGGTACAAATTTGCGCCGGGAAAAAAGAGAACTCGAACGCCTTGCTGTCCCTGCCGAAGTGCGCCTTCGACACGGGATCGTAATCGACCAGGTTTTCGAAGAAGTGCAGACAGGCGATTACGATTTGATCGTGACCGGCACCTCACAGGCGCGCGGTCTGCTCGGTCACTACATCATGGGCGATCTGACCCGCAGCATTCTAAACCGTGCGGACGTTCCCGTCCTGGTTGCGCGCGCCGGGCCACCTGCGGCGGGTCGGACCCTGTGGAAGGCGATCAAAGGATTATTTGGCGGACGCTAAGGACACTGAAACGACGGCGCTTCGAGTTCGTTGTCTACCCGTACTCTCAATCATATTCATGCTTCTGCTCATCCT
>Ga0081455_10000399_pt1 | contig 57228 bp, 51 predicted proteins | sample TabmetS3T2R1_FD_70207 | JGI IMG/M metagenome (GOLD analysis project Ga0081455, IMG submission 70207) | Tabebuia heterophylla rhizosphere microbial communities from the University of Puerto Rico - S3T2R1 | ecosystem: Host-associated > Plants > Roots > Rhizosphere ...
GTCGCGCCCCGCCGCCCCACGTTCGGGCGGCCAGTTGCGGCGCCTGCGGGCGATGCCTTACCTTCGTCACCACCCGTATCCGTAACGTAGTTTGTGCAATTGCAGATCGTCTAGACCAATTCCTATGACAAAAAGCGGCCGTTGAGGATTGCTATTGCGGCTGCCCTTCCGGGGTGGTAAACGCAGCACCGGCGACGGCTGGCACGGCAGCACCCGCATGCCACGGCGGAAGGCCAGGCAATGGAGAACAAACCCGGCCCGGTCCTGCTCAGAAGGCAGGTTGGCGGCCTGCTGCGCCGGCTGCGCGAGACCGCGGGGCGCTCGCTCACCGAGGTCGCCGAGTACCTGGACTGCTCCCCCGCGAAGGTCAGCCGGATCGAAACCGGGCGCATGGTCGCCCGCCTGCCGGACGTACGCAGCATGCTCGACCTGTACGGAGCGGCGGACACCGAGCGTAAGCACCTGCTGGAGCTGGTCCGCGGCTCGCGGGAGCGCGGCTGGTGGCGCGAGTACGCCGACATCATGGCTGAGGGGATGGAGACCTTCCACGGGCTGCAGGACGCCGCGCGCAGCATCGACTGGTTCGACCGCAGCGCGATCCCCGGGCTGTTGCAGACCAGGGAGTACGCGTACGCGCTGCACGCGCCGCGGACCGTACCGCCCGCGCCGCCCGACCCGACCACCGACCGGCAGGTCGCGCTGCGGATGACCAGCCAGCGGGTGCTGGAGCGGGCCGACCCGCCCCGGCTGCACGCGATCCTGGACGAGGGCGTGCTGCGCCGCGGGCCGGACAGCCCGGTGGTGCTGCGGGACCAGTTGCGGCACGTGCGCACGATGGCGGCGCGGCCGAACATCACCGTGCAGGTGGTGCCGTTCAGCGCCGGTTTCCTGCCCAGCACGGTCGGGTTCATCACCTTCGGGCTGCCGGATCCGACCCGGCCGCGGGTGGTGTTCGCCGAGCAGGCGCTGGGCGGGCGCGGGGAGTCCAAGCCGGAGGCGCTGGGCCGGTTCGCGCTGGCCTTCGACCGGCTGCGCGCGCTCGCGCTGAGCCCGGCCGACAGCGACGGGTTCCTGGCCAGGGCGGTCGAGGAGTGCGCCAACCGCCGGGCCGCCGGGTGAGCCCTCATGTGTCACCTCCCCGTGTCACCCCCCATTAGTGGGTACGGGTCGGGCGGCGACCTGCCAACCGGCGAGTAGACGACTGGGGGCTGGCCATCGAGCCGGCGGCTGGTTAGCCTCAACTTAGGTAAGCCTTACCTAAGCTGGAGGCCGCATGATGTTCCCCGGGCCGAGCCTGGCCGAGCGTGCCCGCACCGCGGTACGGCTCTCGCCCACGCTCCAGCTCAGCACCGAGCGCGGGCACGGCGAGGCCGACCTGCACGGCACCGACGAGATCGGGTCGCTGGTGCTGGTCGTACCGCAGGAGCACCCGGTCGCGGCGGCGGCGCGGGCCAGCAGCGGCGGGTTGCCGGCCGAGGTCGAGGCCACCGACCTGTGCCCGGTCCCGGTGCCGGACCGGGTACGCGGGCGGGCCCGGCTGACCGGCTGGGTGCACGAGCCGGCCGAGTTCCTGCGCCGGCCGCTGGCGGTGCGGACCGCCGGCCGGGGCAACATCGCCGACCTGAGCGAGCTGCTGGACATCGGCCACGGCCGCACGGTCCTGTACGTGAACATCACCGAGGTCTCGGTACGGGTCGGGCGCGGCGCCGCGGTGACCGTACCGGCCGGGGACTACGCCACCGCCGACGCCGACCCGCTGGCCGGGGTGGAGGCGCGGCTGCTGGACCACCTGACCCGCGCCCACCCCGAGGAGCTGGCCACGCTGGTGTCGCTGGTGCCCGAGCCGGTGCGCGCCCGGGCCGACCGCATCCGGCCGGTACGCCTGGACCGGTACGGCGTCGTCCTGCGCGCCGGCCCCGCCGACGTACGCCTGCCCTTCACCCAGCCGCTCACCTGCCGCCACGAACTCCCCGGCCGCATGCGCGACCTCCTCGCCCGCGCCCGCACCACCGCCGCACCCGCCAACCGCTGACCGGCCGCGGCGGCACCGCGCCCACCGATGACTCACCCGCCAGCGCGGCGGCGCCGGCACGCACAACAGCCCCGGCGCCGCCGCCACCCATCGCGGGTGGGGATCGGCGGGCTCAGCGGTAGGGGCGGAGGCCGCCGGCGAGGCTGGCGGCGTCGCCGGCGCGCAGGGCGGGGAGGGCCTGCTGGAGGGCGAAGGTGCCGGCGATGGCGCGGGCCTTGGGGATGTCGGTGGCGGTGCCGCGGAGTTCGGCGACGCGCTCGGCGGCGGGCCAGCCGACCGTGACCGCCAGGCCGGCCAGGTCGACGGCCTGGTCGCCCAGCACGGCGCTGTCCCAGTCGATCACACCGACCAGGTTCGGCCGCGCGGGCGGGCCGCTCCACCGGACGTTCGCGCCGCCGAGGTCGCCGTGCACCAGGGCGTCCCCGGTCGGGTCGACGGCCGCCACCGCGGCCAGTTCGGCGGCGGCCCGCTCCCGGCCGGCGGCCGACATCAGCGGCCACAGCTCGGCCCGTACGTCCCGGGCGAAGCCGTTCCACAGCTGCCGGTCGACCGCGGGCACGACGCCGACCAGCAGCGGCCCGGCATCGCGCAGCGCGTTCAGCAGGCGTACCAGCTGCCAGACCAGGCCGGCCGAGTCCTCCCGGAACCCGTCCGGCAGCGGCTCCCCCGGCACCGGCCGCAGCACCGCGACCCGGCCGTTGCCGCCCGGCAGCGGCTCCGGAACCGCGACAGGCAGCGGCACGGACCGCAATGCGTCGAGCATCGCGATCCGTGCCGGCAGCCGGCGGGCCGAGTCAGCATCGCGCGGGATCCGGTAGACCACGTCCTCGGTCAGCACCACGTCGTGGAACTGCCCGCGCTCCAGCCGGATCACCACGAGATCGTACGGATCTCAGCTGCTCACCGTGGCGAGCCTGACCTTCACCCCCTGCCCGAACGGCGTGGCGTTGCCGGTGTAGTCGGTGATCAGCGCCGGGCCGGTGTTGCAGTTCCAGGCGTTCCAGGTCCAGCCGAGGTAGCCGACCCCGTGCGCGTCGGCCCAGTTCATCACGGTGGTGACGAAGCCGGCGGCGCAGTCGTTCTCGCCGATCTCGCTGAGGGTCAGCGGGACCTGCGCGGCGACCGGGGCCATCTGGCTGTCGAAGCACCCGGTGTTCGAGCAGGTGTTGAAGTTGTAGATGTGCGCGAAGGCCACCAGATTGCCGGTGGAGTCGGTGGGCTTGAACTGCAACCACATCGACAGGTTGTTGGAGAACGACAGCCCGCCGATCATGATCACGTTGGTGTTGCCGGTGGCCCGTACCGCGTTCACCAGGCGCTGGAATCCGGCGACCTGGAAGCTGATGCCGGCGCAGGTGCCGCCATCACGCCAGCAGGTCCAGGTGGCGGTGCCGGTGTTGCCGCTGGCGAAGTCCGGGAACGGCTCGTTGAACAGGTCGAAGACGATCCGGTTGTCCTTGAACGCGTTCGCCACGCCGGTCCAGAACGACGGCGCGAACTGCATGTCCGGCATCGGCTTCTGGCAGGCGGCCTTGGCGTCCTGGCAGTTCCCGCCCGGCCCGGTGTACTGGCCGAAGCTCCAGTGCATCTCCAGGATCGGCGTGATCCCGTTGGACAGCAGCAGGTTCACGTACGCCTTGACCGCGTTCTGGTACGCCGTGCCGGACCACTGCGCGGGCGCGTTGGCGGTGGCCAGCCAGCATTCCTCGTTCAGCGGGACGCGGACGGCGCGGATCTTCCAGGTACGCATCGCGGTGATGGAGGCCTGGTCCATCGGGCCGTCCCAGAAGCCGTTGTTCTGGATGCAGGCGAACTCGCCGCCGGAGCGGTTGACGCCGAGCAGCCGGAACGGCGTGTTGTTGGCGGTCAGCAGGCGGTTGCCGGACACGTGCAGTGCCGGTGCCGCGGTGGGCGGCGGCGGGTTGGTCGTCGGCGGTGGGGTGGTGGTCGGCGGGGATGAGGTGGGCGGCGGGGTGGTGGTCGGCGGCGGGTTCGTGGGCTGGCCGGTGCACGGGACACCGTTGACCATGAAGGTCGCCGGGTTCGGGTTGCTCCCGGTCCAGGTGGCCTGGAACCCCATGCCGGTCACGCTGCCACCGGTGGGCACCGCGCCGTTGTAGCTCATGTTGGTGGCGCTCACGTTCGCCCCGGACTGGGTCCACACGGCGTTCCAGCCGTTGCTGATGACCTGGCCGGCGGAGAAGGCGAAGGTGAGGGTCCAGCCCGTGAGGGGGTCGCCGAGGTTGGTGATGTTGACGTTGGTGGTGAACCCGGTGTTCCACTGGTTGCTGACCGAGTAGTCCACCCGGCAACCGGCCGTGGCCGCACCCGCCTGGTGGACTACCAGGCCGGTGGTGGCCGCGGTGGACAACCCGAGCAGGCCGACGGCGAGCAAGCTGGTACGGCGTCGCATGAATGGCACCTCCAGGGTGGGCGCGCTCGCCCACGAACGGCTACCCGGTCTTCCCCCCGTCCGACCGTGGGAGCGCTCCCACGGTTGTGGCCAGATTCGCGCCAGTTAACCCGCTTGTCAAGCGATCGTTACGCCGTACGCCAGCTGTGCGCCGGTTCGTAACCGAGCAGCCGGCGGGCCTTGTCGATGCACAGCATCGTCTCGTGCTCGCCCAGCTCGCGGCGTACCTCCACACCGGGGTAGACCTCGGCGGCCAGCGAGGCGCTGGACCGGCTCATCACCGTGTCGGCGTTGGCGATGATGAAGACCTCCATGCCGCGCGGCTGGTACGCCAGCGCCAGCCGGACCGCCTGCGCGCCGTCGCGGGCGTCGATGTACCCCCACAGGTTCCACTTGCGGGCGGCCGGATCCGCGTCGTAGGAGGGGAATCGGGCGTAGTCGGCCGGCTCCATCACGTTGGAGAAGCGCAGGCCGATCATCTTCAGCTGCGGATCCCAGCGGCACAGCTGCTCGGCCATCCGCTCTTCCAGCGTCTTCACCAGCGAGTACGTCGACTCCGGGCGCGGCGCGTACTCCTCGTCCACCGGGATGTACGGCGGCGGGGTGTCGAAGGGCAGGCCCAGCACCGTTTCGCTGGAGGCCCAGACGATCTCGCGTACGCCGGCGCGGCGGGCCGCGGTGAACACGTGGTAGGTCGCGTTCATGTTGTTGGCGAAGGTGGCCGCGTCGGGCAGCAGGCCGGGCGCCGGCACCGCGGCCAGGTGGACCAGCGCGTCGATGCCGTCGTACCGGTCGTCCACGCCGTGCACCGCGTCCAGCACCTGGCCGTACTCGGTCAACTCGACCCGGACGAAGTCGGCCCCGGGCACGCCGCTGGGCACGCGGTCGAAGACGACCACGTACCAGCCGTGCGCCACCAGGTCCGCCACGACCGCCCGCCCGAGCTTGCCGCTCCCGCCGGTCACCACCACACGCGCCACTGTGCCCGCCTCCCTCGCTGCCCCGCGCCGTCCACTACACCAGACCGGTGGCTGTCCGGATCACGGCGGGGTACGGGTCTGGTGATCGTCGGCCTGTAGGGGAGGAACCGTGGCGCTGCTCGATCTGGACCCGGATGCGCTGCTCACGACCACACGCGTGGTACGCAGGCGGCTCGACCTGGAGCGGCCGGTGGACCTGGCGCTGGTGCGGGAGTGCCTGCGCATCGCGTTGCAGGCGCCGAGCGGCGGGAACGCCCAGCACTGGCACTGGCTGGTCATCACCGACCCCGGGCAGCGGGCCGCGATCGGTGAGCTGTACGGCAAGGCGGTCGAGCAGTACGCCCCGGTGCCGGGCGGGCCGGACGCGACGCCCGCGCAGCGGCGGATCGCCGACAGCACGCGGTACCTCGGCGAGAACATGGGCCGCGTCCCGGTCCTGGTGCTGCCCTGCCTGAAACTGCCCGGCGGCGCGCTGCCGGAGGGCAACCAGGCGTGGCTGTGGGGATCGCTGCTGCCGGCGGCGTGGAGCTACATGCTGGCCGCCCGCGCCCGCGGCCTCGGCACCGCGTGGACCACCCTGCACTTCGCGTACGAGCAGGAGATCGGCGCGCTGCTCGACCTGCCCGCCGACGTCCGCACCGGCGTGCTGATCCCGACCGCGCACTCGATCGGCACCGACTTCAAGCCGGCCGCGCGGCGGCCACTGGACGAGGTCATGCACCTGGACCGCTGGTAGCTCAGCGGGGCACCCTGCTCACTACCGAGGTGACCAGCGAGCTGTGGCCGATCACCGTGCCGGCGCGCAGGCCCGTGCCCGGATCGTCGTCGGTCAGCACGGTGCGCTCGCCGATGTACTGGCCGGTCACCGGGTCGATCACGATGTCTTGGCGGAAGTTCCCCGGGCTCCCCGCGACGCCGTAGGCGATGCCCACCCGGCCCTCGAGGTTGGCCAGCCGGTCGGTGATCCGCAGTTCCGGCAGGAGGGCCAGCGTCCGGTAGATCGCGGCACGCAGGTCCGCGCGGACCAGCCCGCTGCGCAGCAGCAGGTTGGCCCGGCTGAGCGCGATGGTTGGCGAGGGCTGACGATCCCCTGCGCCGGTCAGGATCCGGAGCAGGGCCTGCGGGTCGCGGGGCAACTGGTCCAGCGAGTACGTCGTGGTCTGCTTGAACCCGGTCGCGTCCACGCAGGGCCCCTGGGGCTGGCCAACGTGCATGAAGTCGCCGCAGCGCGCGCTCGCCCGGCCGTCCGCGGCTCCGAAGTAGTGCAGCGGGTCGCGCACGCCCTGCCGCGTCCCCTCGGCGGGCGAGCCGATCAGCCAGTGCACCGGGCCGGTCGACACGGTGTCCTGCGTCCACGGCCGCTGCTCGTCGTACGGGATCCAGGTTCGGGTGGTGAAGTAGTAGCTCCACGCCAGCGGGTGCTCGCCGCTGGAGCGCGCAACGACGTAGGAACGCTCGACGACGTACCGGAACTGCCCCGGGCGCAGCACGAGGTCCCGCTGGTGGATCGACTCATCGGCCGCGGCACGAAGCGCGACCGCGGTTTCGCCGGTGCCCGGCGCGGGCTGGCTGTCCTTTGTGGACGGTACGAGCAGCAGGGCGCCGGCCACCGCCGCGGCGATGCCGGCGGGCAGGGCGAGGCGGAGGTAGCGGCGGCGGCGGCTGGTCCGCGCCGGCACGGGGGGTGGCACCGCGAGCGCCCTGGTGAGGCGGTCGGCGGCGGTCGACAGGTCGGCGCTGCCGGCGGCCCGGTCGAGTTCGGCGCCGAGCGCACCGAGCGCGTCGTCCAGGTCGGTCTCGGTCCAGGGTGCGTACTGCTCAGGCATTGTCGGTGTCCTCCACACTCGTCTCGGCCTGCTCGCGCAGCGCGCGGCGGGTCCGGTGCAGCCGGGAGCGGACGGTCCCGGCGGGAATGCCGAGCGCCTCACCCACCTCGGTGGCGGTGAGGCCGGCCCAGCTGGTCAGCAGCAGTACGTCGCGGTCGCGGGCCGGCAGCCTGGCCAGCGCGCCGGCCAGCCGGCGTACCCGGTCGGCGGCATCGACCCGCTCGGCAACGCGGTCGTGGTGCGGCTCAGCCACCTCCCGGTGACCGACCAGCCGGGCGGTGGCGTGCAGCGCGCGCACCTCGGCGCGGACGTGGTGCCGCAACAGGTTGGTCGCGATGCCGTAAAGCCAGGCGCGCACGCCGGCCCGCGCCGGGTCGTACGCGCCGCGCTCGCGCAGCGCCACCAGGAACGTCTCGGCGACCAGGTCCTCGCACGCGCCGCCCACCCGCCGGGCCAGGTAGCGGCGCAACCCGGCGGCATGCGTACCGAACAGCTCTCCGAAGGTCTCCTTCAGCGCCGACCCGGACAACCGCGCGAGGTCGGGTCTGTCCGCCGCTGTCGGGGGGTCGGCGGTCCCGTTTCTCAGAGTCACCTCGCTGGTTGCCCGCGGCGCAGGAAAGTGTTCAGCGGAAGTCGAGGCCGGTGTACGTGCCGGCGGCGCGCCAGCGGTCGAGGTAGGCGAAGTAGGCGGCGGCGCCCTCGGCGTAGCCGACGTTCAGGCCGGCGCCGGGGCCCGCGTCCTGGCCCTCGTTGTTGTAGTAGCCCGGCGTGCAGTCCAGCGAGCCCAGCAGCCGGGTGCTGGGCAGCAGCGCCAGCCACGCCTCCTCCGCCGCCCGGCTCACCTCGACCTCGGCGTAGCCGTTGTCCGTCGCGTGCCGGACCACCTGCGCGATGGTGCGGCCGGACTCGGTGAAGTTGTGCGGCACGTTGGAGATCAGGTTGGCGCCCTGCGCCGGCTGCACGAAGAAGGCGTTCGGGAAGCCGTGGGTGTGGATGCCGTGCAGGGTCCGCATCCCCCGCGCCCAGTACTCCGACAGCCGTACGCCGTCCCGCCCGACCAGGTCGAACCCGGCCCGCCTGGTCCACTCGGTGCCGACCTCGAAGCCGGAGGCGTAGATGATGCAGTCCAGCTCGTACTCGCGGCCGGCCACCACCACGCCGCGCTCGGTGACCCGCTCCACGCCGCGCCCGTCGGTGTCCACCAGGTGCGTGTTGGGCATGTTGTAGGACTGCAGGTACTCATCGTGGAAGCAGGGCCGCTTGCACAGCTGCCGGTACCACGCCTTCAGCCGGTCGGCGGTCTCCGGATCGTCCACAATGGAGTCGACGCGGGCGCGGATCTCGGCCATCTTCTGGTGGTCGGAGTCCTCGTAGGCGGCCAGCATGTTCTCCGCCGTACGCTCCTCCGCCGGCAGGGCAAGGATTCTCGCGCGCACCCGCCGGGCCAGGTCGGTCCAGCCGTCCATCACCAGGTCGTGCTCCGGCAGCGCGCCGGTCTGGTTGGCGGTGAAGTTCTCCAGCCAGCGCTGCTGCCAGCCGGGCGTGGCGATGCGGGCGAACCACGCCGGGTCGATGGGCTGGTTGGCGCGAACGTCCACAGAGGACGGTGTGCGCTGGAAGACGTACAGCTGGGCGCCGGCCCGGACCAGGTGCGGTACACACTGGACGGCGGTGGCGCCGGTGCCGATGACGCCGATCCGCTTACCCGCAAGGCGATCCATCAGCGCGCCGGCCGGATCGCCGCCGGTGTAGGCGTAGTCCCACCTGCTGGTGTGGAAGGAGTGGCCGCGGAAGTCGTCGATCCCGGGGATGCCGGGCAGTTTCGGTACGTGCAGCGGGCCGATGCCCATCGCGACGTACTGCGCGGTGAAGTCGTCGCCGCGGTCGGTACGGATGCGCCAGCGGGACCGCGCCGGCTCCCAGGTGAGGCCGCTGACCTCGGTGTGGAACAGCGCATCGGCGTACAGGCCGTACCGGGTGCCGATGCGCCGGCAGTGCGCCAGGATCTCCGGCGCGTGCGCGTACTTCTCCAGCGGCACGTACCGGGTCTCCTCCAGCAGCGGCAGGTACACCATGGACGCGGTGTCGCACTGCGCGCCGGGGTAGCGGTTCCAGTACCACGTACCGCCGAAATCGCCTGCCCGGTCGAGGATCCGTACGTCGCGGACGCCGGCCTCCTTCAGCCGCGCGCCGGTGACCAGGCCGGCGAACCCGCCGCCGACGAAGGCGACGGTGACGTGGTCGGTACGCGGCTCCCGCTCCGCGCGCGGGGTGTACGGGTCGGCCGCGTAGTGCGCGAAGCGGCCGGTCAACCGCTGGTACTGGTCGTTGCCGTCGGGGCGTAACCGCTTGTCCCGCTCGGCTCGGTACCGCTGCCGGATCGCCTGCTTGTCGAGCACGCGCGACTCCCTTCGCTCCGGGCAGTGCCAGCATGTCACCGCACGCTGGCATCGGGGAGTGCGCGGCGCCGCCGCGGGATGCCCGGCGGTGGTGGCCGGCCTGGGGATCGCCGACCACCACCGCCAGGTCCCGGCGGGCCATCCAGGGACACGGCCCACCGGCCGCCACCGGCACCGTGGAGGGTGCGGCGCCGCAGCGGGATAGGAGATCACGTCGCGGCTGTGTGCCCACCCAGCGTGACAGCACGCACTGGAATCAGGCTGACGCGACGCTGAAGCCTCCTGGCGCGGTTGACATGCAGCCGATCGGCTGCCTATCTTTCATGCAGCCGATCGGCTGCATGAAGAGGGAACCGCCGGATGGACGAGGTGTTCAGGGCGCTGGCCGACCCCAGCCGCCGCAGGCTGCTGGACAGCCTGAACGCGCGCAACGGCCAGACCCTGCGCGAGCTGTGTGCCGGGCTGGAGATGGCGCGGCAGTCGGTGAGCAAGCACCTGGCCATCCTCGAAGCGGCCAACCTGGTCAGCACCCTGTGGCGCGGCCGGGAGAAGTTGCACTACCTCAACGCCGTACCGATCAACGCGATCGCCGAGCGCTGGATCAACCGCTACGACCAGCGCCGCGCCCGCGCCCTGGCCGACCTCAAGAGCGCATTGGAGTCCACAGTGGACAGCCCCGAGTTCGTCTACACCACCTACATCAACACCACGCCGGAACGGCTGTGGCAGGCGCTGACCGATCCCGCCTTCACCGACCAGTACTGGGGCACCCGGTTGGAGTCGGACTGGAAGCAGGGCTCCACGGTGAGCTGGTCCATGAAGGGCTGGACCAGCGCCGACCCCGAGCAGGTGGTGCTGGAGTCCGAGCCGTACAGGCGGCTGTCCTACACCTGGCACAGCTTCACCCCCGAGTTCGGCGCCGCCTGCGACTTCCCCGCCGAGGAGGTGGCCAGCTACGCGCGGGAGCCGCGCTCGCGGGTCACCTTCACCCTCGAACCGCAGGGCCCGCTGGTGAAACTCACCGTCGTCCACAATGGATTCGAGCCGGGCAGCAAGGTATACGAGGGCATCCGCGGCGGCTGGCCGGCGATCATCGCCAACCTGAAGACGCTGCTGGAGACCGGGAAGCCGCTGCCGACAGAATAGGGGGCATGAGTGAGGGGCAGGTGGCGGCCGGGTACGAGCCGGTGCGGGTGGCCTTCGACCGGGTGCTGGCGGCCGCCGAAGGCACCGGCGCGGCGGTGGCGGTCTGGCGCGGCGGCGAGTGGGTCGTGGACCTGTGGGGCGGCCGCGCCGACGCCGCCGGCACCCGGCGCTGGCAGCGCGACAGCCTGGTGCAGCCGTACTCGGTGAGCAAGCCGTTCGCCGCGGTCTGCGCGCTGCTGCTGGCCGCCCGGGGCGCGCTGGACCTGGACGCGCCGGTCGCGCGGTACTGGCCGGAGTTCAGCGCCCCCGCGACCGTACGGCAGGTGCTGTCCCACCAGGCCGGCGTCGTCGCGCTGACCGAACCGGTACCGACCGAGGTGTTCTACGACTGGGACCGGCTGTGCGCGCTGCTCGCCGCGCAGCCGCCGGCCTGGCCGCCCGGCACCGCGCACGGCGAATCCGCCCTGTTCTACGGGCACCTTGTCGGCGAGATCGTCCGGCGCGTCGACGGGCGGCGGCTGGGGCGGTTCCTGCGCGAGGAGGTGTGCGGGCCGCTCGGCCTCGACGTGGCGGTCGGGCTGGACGCGGACCAGCGGGCGCGGGCGGTGGAGCTGACCGGGTTCGAGTCCCAGCGCGGCGGGTCCCAGGGCGGCGAGTCGAGGCCGGCGCTGTACGCGGCGGCGACCGGCAACCCGCCCGGCAACCTGGACCCGGCGGTGGTCAACGGCGCCGCCTGGCGCGCCGCGGAGATCCCGGCGGTGAACGCGCACGGCACCGCCCGCGGCATCGCCGGCCTGTACGCCGCCCTGCTGCGCGGCGACCTGCTGCCCGAGGCGGTGCTGCGCGAGGCGACCACCGCGCACTGCTCGGGACCGGACGCGGTCATGGGCGGGCACAGCGCCTGGGGGCTCGGCTTCGGCGTGGACGAGGACGGGTACGGCATGGGCGGGCTCGGCGGGAACTACGCGGGCGCCAGCCGTACCGGCGCGTACGCGATCGCCTTCGTGACCGGGACGCTCGGCGGCTTCGACCGGCTCGACGCGGTGGAGAACGCGCTGCGCGGTGTGCTCGGGCTACCGCCGCTGGAGTGAGAGGCGTACCGGATCGGGGCGCTCTGCCGTTGACTGGTGCGGACGGCTGGCCGGAGGGAGTCGGAGCGGTGGACGCGCGGGAACGGGAGCAGCGGGCGGCGCGGGCGCGCGAGGTCGCGCTCGAGGACGGGGTGCGGCTGGTCGCCCTGACGTGGGTGGACAACGCGGGCATCACCCGCGTCAAGGCCGTGCCGCCGCGGCGGCTGGAACACGCCGCGGCCTGGGGGGTCGGGATGTCGCCGGTCTTCGACGTGTTCGTGCTGGACGACTCGATCACCACCAGCGCGCACATCGGCGGGCCCGGCGGCGACCTGCGGCTGCACCCGGACCTGGCCGCGCTGACCCCGCTGGCCGCCATGCCGGGGTGGGCGTGGGCGCCGGTGGACCGGTACGCCCAGGACGGGTCGGTGCACCCGGCGTGCCAGCGGTCCTTCGCCCGCCGGATGGTCGAAACCGCTGCCGCGGCGGGGATCGAGCTGCGGATGGCGGTCGAGGTCGAGTGGTTCGTGGGCACCGAGGGCGCCGACGGCGCGGTCGTCCCTGGGTGCGCCGGGCCGGCGTACGGGATGACGCGTGCGGTCGAGCTGGCCGGCTACGCCGCCGATGTGGTGTCGGCCCTGGAGCAGCAGGGGGTGGAGGTCGAGCAGTTCCACCCCGAGTACGCCGCCGGGCAGCTGGAGCTGTCGGTCGCGGCGGCCGACCCGGTGCGGGCCGCCGACGTGTCGGTGCTGGTGCGGCAGACCATCCGGGCCGTCGGCCAGCGGCACGGGCTGCGCACCTCCTTCGCCCCGGTCGTCGTCGCCGGCCAGGTCGGCAACGGCGGGCACGTCCACCTGTCGGCCTGGCAGGACGGGGTCAACCTGCTGGCCGGCGGGGCGAACCGGTACGGCATGAGCGCGGCGGGCGAGGCGTTCCTGGCCGGCATCCTGGCCGGCCTGCCGGCGCTGTGCGCGGTCGGGGCGCCGAGCGTGGCCAGCTACCTGCGGCTCGTACCCTCCCACTGGGCGGGCTGTTTCGCCTGCTGGGGACGGGAGAACCGGGAGGCGGCGCTACGCCTGGTCACCGGCGCGGCCGGCAGCGAGCCGACCGCCGCGAACGCCGAGGTCAAGTGCGTCGACCTGGCGGCGAACCCGTACCTGCTGGTCGGGTCGCTGATCGCGCACGGGCTGGCCGGGCTCGCCGGCGGGCTCGCGCTGCCGGCCGAGGTCGAGGGCGACCCGGTCGACCAGGACGGGATGGCCCGGCTGCCGCGGTCGCTGCCCGAGGCGATCGCCGCGCTGGAACGCGATCCGGTGCTGGCCGCGGCGATGGGCGGCCCGCTGTACGAGTCGTTCCTGGCCGTACGCCGGGCCGAGGTCGACCTGCTGGCCGGCGCCACCCCCGACCAGGTCGCGGCGGCCACCCGCTGGCGGCACTGATGGATCTGGTCGACCAGCACTGCCACGGGCTGGTCGGGTACGACCCGGGCGCGTTCGCCGGCCACCTGAGCGAGGGGGCCGCGCACGGCTTCGACAGCCCGCTGGGGCTGGCCGTACGCGCGATCTGCCCGCCGCTGCTGGACCTGCCGGCGCACGCCCCGGCCGCCGACTACCTGGCCCGGCGGGCGGAGCTGGGCGAGGCGGAGGTGACCCGGCGCATGCTGGCCAGCACCGGGATCGCCGACTACCTCGTCGACACCGGCATCGAGGGCACCCGGCCGCTCGGCGACCTGGTCGCGGCCAGCGGCGCCCGGGCGTACGAGGTGGTGCGGCTGGAGAGCGTCGCGGCCCGGGTGCTGGGCGCGCCGGACTTCGTGGCCGCCTTCGAGGAGGCGCTGGCGCGGGCGACCGCCGGTGCAGTGGGGGTGAAGTCGATCGCGGCCTACCGGTACGGGCTGGGGCTGGACCCGGCCCGGCCATCGGCGGCCGAGGTCCGGCGCGCCGCCGCGGATTCGCCCGCGCGGCCGGCCGATCCGGTGCTGCTGCGGCACCTGCTGTGGGCGGCGGTCGACCGGGGGCTGCCGATCCAGGTGCACACCGGCTTCGGCGACACCGACCTGGACCTGCACCGCGCCGACCCGTCGCTGCTGACGCCGTTCCTGCGGGCCACCGCCGACCTCGGTACGCCGGTCGTGCTGCTGCACTGCTACCCGTACCACCGCTCCGCCGGGTACCTCGCCCAGGTCTTCCCGCACGTGTACGCCGATGTGGGGCTGGCGCTGAACCACACCGGCGGCGCGGTCCTGCCGCAGTTCCTGGAGCTGGCGCCGTTCGACCGGCTGCTGTTCTCCACCGACGCGTACGGGCCGCCGGAGCTGTACGCGACCGGCGCGGCGCTGTTCCGTACCGGCCTGCGCCGGGTCCTGGACGGCTGGGTGGCGCGGGAGACGTGCTCGCGGGCCGACGCCGACCGGATCGCCGCGCTGGTCGGGGTCGGGAACGCGCGCCGGCTCTATGGACTCTAGGCCGGCTCCCAGACCGAGAGGTCGTGCGCGAACAGCACCCGCGCCGGGTCGAAGTCCTGCAGGCGCCGCATCCAGGCGGGATAGGGCGGCAGGTCGGTACGCCCCTCGCGGTCGGCGCGGTCGGCCAGCGAGTCGAAGGTGTAGTCGGCCGCGGTCTCGTGCGACTGGCCGGCCAGGATCAGGGTGCCGTCGCCGCAGCGCAGCACCAGCGACTGGTGCCCGTCGGTGTGCCCCGGCGTCGGGATCACCCACACCCCGGGCAGGATCTCCTGCTCCCCGTCGATCTGCTGGTAGTTGGCGCCGGCGAAGTCGATCAGGCTGGGCAGGGTGTAGTTCTGCACCTGCCCGGCGGCGGCCAGCTCACCGGACTGGGTGATGATCGGGGTGCCGGCCAGCAGCGGGTTGCCGCCGCAGTGGTCGAAGTGCAGGTGGCAGTTGACGACCAGCGTCACCTCGGCCCTGGACACCCCGGCGGCCTCGAGCACGGCCGGCAGCGGGCGGCGGATTATCCGGTAGTACTCATCGGTCTCCGCGTCCTCGCCGACGCCGGTGTCGAACAGCAGTAAGCCTTCCGGGTGGCGCACCAGATAGCCCACCACCGGCACCAGCCGCGCCCGGTCCGTACCGGTCTCCGCCGCGGGGCGGGTGAACGTACCGAAGTCCAGGCGGCGCACGTCGGATCGGCTCAGCATGCCCGGCACGCTACCGGCCCTGCCGGTGGCGGCGGCGCCGGCATCCCGTACGGTCGGAAGGGTTGGACCGTCCGAGGAAAGGAAACGCCCCAGTGGCCGACACGCTCAAGGCAGGCCTGCTCGACCCCGACCGGCGCGGTCAGGTCGTGGCCGACCTGCAGGCTCTCGTCGACCAGGAGGTCGCCGGCAAGGGCGGCCTGAGTGGTGGCATCGTCAAGACCGGGTACGCCGCCATCAAGAAGATCAAGCCCGGCATCGTCGGCCGCGCCGTCGACAGCCTGCTGGAGGAATTCGTGGACGCGCTGGAGCCGCACTGGGCGGCATACCGCGCCCAGCCGACCCCCGGGTTCGGCGCCTTCCTCGCCGGCCGCCCCGACGAGGTCTCGCAGGCGCTGCTGGCGGTCACCGACCGCCGCGCCGAGAAGGCCAGCGCCGCCACCAGGTCGGCGTACAACCGGCTGCGTCCCAAGGCCCAGGACAACGTCGTCGACGCGCTCCCCCGCCTCGGCGACCTGATCGAGCGCCACGCCACCGCCTGATCCCGGCCCCCGCAAGCACCGGCCGGTGGTCCCGCACGGGACCACCGGCCTTTCCTTTGGCCGAATTCACCTGAACGAGTTAGTCCCCGCGGGCGGTATTCCTCCGAACCCCCGCGCGGGCCCCGCCCCAGGTGGGAATTTCCTTCCACGCGCCACGCAGCGTTTCCCTACTTTGCCGGCCGGCAATTCCGGCTGCCCGCAATTCGTCACGGAGGATCAGAATGTCCAGCACACAGCCCGTCGAGGAGAACACCTCCACCACGCGGTCCCCCTGGTGGCGGCGGCGGTGGGTGCAGGTGGTGGCGGCCGGCCTGGTCGGCCTCGCGGTCGGCGTCGGCGGATCCGGTTCGGCCGCCAAGGACGGCACGATTTCTGACCTGCGGTCCCAGTTGGCCGGCAGCCAGGCGCGGGTCACGGCGGCGCAGGGCGACCTCGACCGGGCCCGTACGGACGCGGCCACCCGGCAGGACGACCTGGTCACCGCGCAGGGCCAGGCCCGTATGGCCGAGGACAGCGCCAAGCGGGCCACCGCGAAGGCCCAGCAGGAGGCGGCCAACCAGTACCGGAGCCGGCTCGCCGCCGTCGCGGCGCGGGAGCGTGCGGTGACGGCACGGGAGAACAAGGTGACCGCCGCCGAACGCGGGCTGAACGCCGTCGCGTTCGCCGGGGACGGCACCTACCTGGTGGGGCACGACGTGCAGCCGGGCCTGTACCGGGCCGCCGCCACACCGGGCTGCTACTGGGCACGGCTGCACGACCTGAACGGCACCATCTACAGCATCGCCGACAATGGCAACACCGACGGCCAGGTCACCATTCAGATCCAGGCCTCCGACCGCGCGGTCGAAGTTTCCGGGTGCGGTGATTTCACCAGGATCGGCTGATTGCCAGCGGTGTACCCGACTGGGGTGGCCGGCCGGATCAGCAGGGCGGGACGCGGATGGTGGAGGGTCCGTGACCCGCGGTGGCGGGGGCCGTTGTCCCGGCGGGGCGGTGTGAATCCACTAGGGGTATGGAGCAATTTACCGACCACTTGGCGAAGCCCTATTGACGTGGGCGATTTCGTGCGGCTCAGATAGCGTGGTGACTCCGCCCACACTGTCGCGACGCCTGTTCGCGGAATTCCTCGGCACCGGCCTGCTGGTTACCGTCATGGTCGGTGCCGGCTTCGCCGCCCAGACCCTCTCCCCCGACAACCCCGGCCTGCAGTTGCTGGAGATCAGCAGCGCGTGCGGCATCGGCCTCGGCATCATCATCCTGATCTTCGGGCCCGTTTCCGGCGGGCATTTCAACCCGTGCGTCTCGCTGGCCGACTGGTTCCTGGGCATGCGCTCCGGCACCGGCCTCAGCATCCCCGACTTAGGCGCGTACGTCGTGGCGCAGTGCGCCGGTGGCATCTGCGGCGCGCTGCTGGCCAATGCGATGTACAGCGGCGGCATGCACATCTCCACCGCGCACCGGGCCAGCGGCGGCCACCTGCTCGGCGAGGTCGTGGCGACCGCCGGCCTGGTCAGCGTCGCCTTCTGCCTGGGCCGCAGCAACCGGGCCGCCCTGTCCCCCGCCGTCGGCGTGTACCTGGCCGCGGCGTTCTGGTTCACCAGCTCCACCGCCTTCGCCAACCCCGCCGTCACCCTCGGCCGGGTCTTCACCAGCGCCATCACCGGCATCGCGCCCGGCTCGGTGCTCGGCTTCATCCTGATGCAGCTGATCGGCGCGGCCGTCGCCGTCGGCATCGTCATGGTGCTCTACCCGCACCCCGCCGGCACCAGCGACGACCTGCTGGTCCCGCACCCCGCCGACCGGGTGGTCGAGTCCAGCAACCCCAGCTGAGCGGAAACCCGGTATGCCCGCCGGCCGGCCCTCTTTAGGCTGGCCGGTGTGTACCGGATCCGGCGGGCCAGCGCGGTCGACACAGACGAGTTGGTACGGCTGAACGCCGAGCTGCACGGCACCTCCGACCGCGGGCGGGCCGAGATCGGCTCGTGGACCCGGGACCTGCTGACCGGCCACCCGACCGTCGCACCGGAGGACTTCCTCATCGCCGAGGCCCCCGGCGGGACGATCGCGGCCACGCTGGTGGAGATCCGGCAGACCTGGCGGTGCGGCGCCGCCTCGCTCCCGGTGGTCCAGGTCGAACTGGTCGGTACGGCGCCCGAGCACCGCGGCAACGCGCTGACCGGCGCGCTCCTGGACGTCGTGCACCGCCGCGAGGGCGTTGCCCTGCACGCGATCGAGGGCATCGCGCACTTCTACCGGCACTTCGGCTACGACTACGGCCTGGTGCCCGGCGGCGCGCCGCTGCTGCCGGTCGCCGACATCCCCGATCCGGACGGGCCGGTGAGCGTACGCCGGGCGACCGGGGCCGACGCGGCGGAGCTGGCCGCGATCGACCACAGGCGACTGTCCACTGTGGAGCTGTTCTGCCCGCGGACCGAGGCGCAGTGGCGGTACGAGTTCGCACGGCACCCGGAAAGCCTGATGTGCCAGGAGATCGACGTGATCTCGGCGGCCGGCGCCACGGTCGGGTACGCGATCCATTCGCGCTGGTCGGGGCCGGCGGGCGTACTCCACCTGTTCCCCGCGCTGACCGACCCGCGGTGGTGGCCGCAGGCCACGGCGGCCGTGCTGGCGCACCTGCGCGCGGCCGGCGCGGAGGCGGTCCACCCGCACGTCGAGGCCGACCACCCGCTGATCCGGCACGCCCCGCGGACCGGCGCGGCGCAGCGGCGGGACGAGTGGTACACCCGCGCCGCCGACCCGACCGCGCTGCTGCGGGCGTGGCTGCCGGCCCTGCGGGACAGGCTTTCCGGCATCGACTGGCCGCACCCCACGCTGCGCATCGACACCTACCACGCCGCCACCGACCTGTGCTTCGACGGCGACGGCACGCTGCATGAGGTACGCCCGGCGCCGCGCGCCCACTACCCCGCCCGCGACGAGGCCGTACACGCGGCCATCCCGCCCGGCGCGCTGGTCGAGCTGGCGCTGGGGCAGCGGACGATCGACGAGGCCGCCATCGCCTGGCCGGACCTCCGGGTACGCGGCGAGGCCGCCACCGCGGCGCTGGCCGCCGCGTTCCCGCGCATTCCCGTACACCTGTGGCCGTTCATGTAGGCGACCGTCCACTGTGGCCGGTCAGTAGGTGAAGGCGTCGATCGCCTGCCGCAGGTCGGTGGACAGCCGTTCCAGGTTGGCCGCCGCCTCCTCGGCGCGGCCGGCGCCGTGCGAGGTGCGCAGCGCCACATCCGCGACGACGGCGACGTTCTGGGCGATGCGGGCCGCGCCGTCGGCGGCCTGGTCGACGTTGCGGGTCAGCTCGGCCGCGGTCGCGCTCTGCTCCTCCACCGCGGCGGCGATCACGGTCGAGATGTCGTTGATCCGGCCGATGATCGCGGCGACCTCCTCGATTACCGCGGCGGTGTCGCCGGTGGAGGACTGGATCGCCTCGATCTTCGCCGAGATGTCGCTGGCCGCGCGGGCGGTCTGGTTGGCCAGGTCCTTCACCTCCCCCGCCACCACGGCGAATCCCTTGCCGCTCTCGCCCGCCCGCGCCGCCTCGATGGTGGCGTTCAGCGCCAGCAGGTTGGTCTGCCCGGCGATCTGGGTGATGACGGCGAGGATCTGGCCGATCTCCACCGAGGAGGCGCCCAGCCCGGTCACCGTCCCCTTCGCGTGCTCGGTCGAGCGTACGGCAGAGGCGGCGACCTCCGCGGCCTGGCTGGCGTTCACCGCGATCTCCTGGATGGCGGCGGTGATGTCCTCGGTGGCGCTGGCGACCGAGGCCACGTTCGTGCTGACCCCCTCGGTGGCCGAGGCCGCCACCCCGGCCTGGGTGCTGGTCTGGCCCGCGCCGGTGCCCAGCTCCACCGACACCTGCGCCAGCTCCGCGGAGGACGCCGTCAGTGCCCCCGCCGCGGCGGCCAGCTGCCCGAACGTCCCGCGCACCTCGGCGGTGGCGGTGTTCAGCGCCCGGCCGAGGTCGGCCACCTCGCCGCTGCCCCGGACCCGTACCGTCGTGGTGAAGTCGCGGCGCGCGACCCGGCCGAGGGCGTCCACCACCTCGCGCAGCGGGCGCACGATCGAGCGGCCCACCAGGACGCCCACCGCGACGGCCAGGACGGTGCCGAGCACGATCAGCACGATGGTCAGCACCTTGGCCCGGTGCGCAGCCGCGGTCGCCGCGGTGGCGTACCCGTCGGCGGTGGCGACCTCGGCGGTGTAGAGGTTGTCCAGCGGCTCGGCGAAGGCGTCGTCGGCGGGCCCCAGCTGGTCCTGCATGGCCGCGTACGTCCGCTCGGCCTGCCCGCTGGCCGCGGTCGGCAGGATCGCGGTGTCGCGGACCTTCTGCCAGTTCGCGAACGCGGTCTGGAAGGCCTCGAACAGCCCGCGCCGGGTGGCGTCCAGCGTGCCCCCCCTCGGCGGCGAGGTAGGCGGCGATCGCCTCCGCGGCACCGTCGTCGGCCTCCTTGATGCCGTCCAGCGCCTCGGCGCGGCGGTCGGCGTTGGCACCGGCCGCGACCGCGTGCCACACCTCGACGCGGGCGTCGCCCTCCATGTCCCGCAGGTCGCCCAGCGCCGCCAGCGGCTGCGCGCTGTGCTCGTACAACTGGCGTGCCCGGGCGCTGGTCGAGTCCAGCGCGGCAACGCCGACGATGCCGGATCCCAGCAGCGCGATGGCGCCGATCGCCACCGCCACCGCGATCCGGCGGCCGACCGTGACCGCCATAGCCATGTGTCCCGCACCCAACCCCGCGCCGATGGACCTTCGCCGGTACATCGGCCGGGGTGGCGCCGACCTGAGGGCCTACCCGGCGCTGAACGCGGCCCGGCTGAGCACGGCGCCGAACAGGGAGATGAGCAGGGCGGCCCAGAAGGCCGGCCAGAAGCCGTCGATGGACAGGTCCCGGCTGAGCCAGGCGGTGATCGCGACCAGCGCGGTGTTCACCACCAGGCCGAACAGGCCGAGGGTCAGCAGCGTCAGCGGCAGCGCGACCAGGTGCAGCAGCGGGCCGACGACGAGGTTGACCAGCGCGAACAGCGCGGCCAGCCACAGGTACGTCAGGGCGCCGCCGGTCACGTGTACGCCCGGCAGCAGGGCCTCGACCAGCCAGATGACCGCGGCCAGCAGGACCCAGGCCAGCAGCAGGCGTGCCGCCATGGTGTGCGCTCCCCTCCGCCGTGCGCTCGCGCGCGGCGCCGGCCGCGCGGCGCCGGCCCCGGCGCGGGAGGCAGGGTCAGGTCGCGTCGGGGACCGGCGTCTGGCTGCGATCTCAGCGCGCCCGGGGCGTACCCGCCTCACCCGCCGGGAGTGATTGCGCCGCGCGGCAGCGCCTCATCCGCCGCGGAGGATGGCCGCGCGGTCGCGCGCGCCGACGATGCCGGTGTCAGTTGACCGGCACCGGAGAGGATCGAGCCGCATGGATTCGAGCATGCGCGGCAACGCGCAGGCGACAGTGGAACGCCGACCGCACCTGCTCAGGCGGGGCGACCAGCTGGTGGGCCGGCGGTACCGCCTGCGCTGCCGGCTCGGCGGCGCCATGAGCGTGGTGTGGCGGGCCGACGACCAGGTGCTGCGCCGCCCGGTGGCCATGAAGGAACTGGCCACGATCGACCCCGAGGACGCCGTGGCACGCACCCTCGGCGAGGCGCGCGCCGCCGCCCGCGTCGACCACCCCGGCATCGTCCGGGTCTACGACGTGCTGATGGACGACCGGCCCTGGATCGTCATGGAGATGCTGCCGGGGAGCACCCTGGCGCGCACGCTGCGGCACGACGGGCCGATCCCGCTGCCCCGGGTGGCCCGCATCGGTATCCAGCTCGCCGAGGCGCTGCTGGCGATCCACCGCGCCGGGCTGGTGCACCGCGACGTGAAGCCGGCCAACGTCCAGTTGTGCGACGCCGACCGGGCGGTGCTCACCGACTTCGGCATCGCCTGCACCACCGGCGTACGGCCGCCACCGGACCTGGTCATCGGCAGCCCGGCCTACATCTCGCCGGAGCAGGTGTGCGGCGCCGAACTCGCGCCCACCTCGGACGTGTTCTCCCTCGGCGCCACCCTGTACGCCGCGGTCGAGGGCTGTTCGGCCTTCGACAACAGCACGCCGACCGCGAGCCTGGCCGCCGTCGTGCACGACCCGCCGCGGCCGTTCCGGCGGGCCGGGGCGCTGGCGCCGGTCATCGACCGCATGCTCGCCAAGGATCCGGCGGTCCGGATGCCGCTGGACCAGGTCCGCCTCGAACTGCACGCGATCCACCGCCGGCACATCCTGCGCGAGACCACCCGCTGACCGAATCCCGTTACGCAGAAAGGAAACGCCGACCATGGCGACTCTTGTGGCGATCGGCTACCCGGACCTGAACACCGCCCACTCGGCCGCGGCGGAGGCGCAGCGGCTGGCCAGCGATCTCATCATCGAGCCGGACGCTATCGCGGTCATCACCCGCGACCACGGCGGGAAGTTCCACGTCACCACCAACCACCACGAGGTGGGCGGCGGCGCGAGCTGGGGCATGTTCTGGGGCTTCCTGTTCGGCGCGCTGTTCTTCATCCCGTTCTTCGGCATGGCCGTCGGCGCCGGGCTCGGCGCGGTCATGGGCAAGCTGACCAAGACCGGCATCGACAAGCAGTTCCAGGCGCAGGTGCGGGAGATGCTGGCACCGGGCACCTCGGCGCTGTTCCTGCTGGTGGAGAAGGCCACCCCGGACAAGGCCGTCGAGGCGCTGTCCCGGTACGGCGGGACGGTGCTGAAGTCCTCGCTGAGCAAGGAGCAGGAGGCCGAACTGCAGGACGCGCTGCACGGCGCCACGACGGCCGGCTGAGGGCCGCGGCGATGACCCTGACAGTCGCCATCCTGGCCGGCGCCGCGGGCGTACTGGTCGGTGCACTGTGGACGGTCCTGTCCGCCCGCGGCCGGCTGGCCAGGACGCCCGGCGTCTTCCGCTGCAAGATCAGGGTGCCGGGGGCGGCGACGCGGCGGCAGCGGCCGCTGGCCTGGTTCGGGCCGCGCTGGCGGCGGCGTACGCACGGCATCTGGGTGCACGACGTCCTGCTGGTCCGCTGCGGGCTGCTCCAGCAGCACACGCTCGCGATGGCGGTGCGGCTGCCCGAGGACACCATCCGGCGCGCCTCGCCGGAGGAGCTGCGCGGGCTCGGCCCGGACCCGCAGGTGATCGGCCTGCGGCTGGACGACGGCATCCTGGTGGAGCTGGCCACGGCGGGCCGGACGCGCTCGCTCGCCGCCGGCCCGTTCCTGGCCGCCGCCATCCCCGGGCTGCCGCCCGCGCCGATCGAACGCCGGCCGCCGCGCAGGCGTTAGAGCCAGTTCGCCCCCGCGGGGCGTGCCCCGGGCTGGAGCCGCTCGAACTCCACCCGGCCGGCACGCCCCGCACTGTCCTATGTGGAGTGGCGGGTCAACCGCGTTCTGGGTAGCGGCGCGGTGGTCTGCGCCAGCGCCGTCACGAACGCGCGGCGGGTCGGCGCGCGGGCCAGCAGCGCGCGCTGCCGGTCGGCGCCGGTCCCGGTGCGGCGCAGCCGGGCCAGGCCGCGGGCGATCTCCTCGCCGTCGCGCGTGCCGCTCACCGCGGGCGCGATCCTGGCCTGCAGGTCGGCGATCAGCTTGCTGGAGGCCGCGGCGCTGCCCCGCGAGCGCGGCAGCGGGCGCAGGGTGGCGTTGCGGGCCACCGACAGCAGGTCGGCGCCGAGCCTGGTCGCCGACACCGGCGCGATCGGCCGCCCCTGGCGGGCATCCTCGACCAGCGCGGTCACCAGGCCGCGGACCACGGCCGCCAGCAGGACGGTGTCGGCCGGGGTGAGCGAGGTGTCGCACAGCCGTACCTCGATGGTCGGGTACCGGTGCGACAGCCGGGCCAGGAAGTACACGTTCCCCGGGTCGGCGGCGTCGCCGCGCGCGATGGCCTCCCGTACCCGCTGCTCGTACGCGGCGTACGGGGCGGGCCCGGTGAGGGTGCCGGGCGGCCGGAAGGTCGGCCAGCGCAGCAGCGCCCGGTAGCGCCGGCTGCTCCAGCCGGTGTCGGCGCCGCGGCCGATGGGCGAGTTGCCGCCGAGCGCGAGCAGGGCGGCCAGCCACGGCCGCATCCTGACCAGCACCTCGGCGCGCAGGTCCGGATCGGGTACGCCGACGTGGATCTGGCAGGCGCACGCGCTGCCCACCACGGCGGCCCAGGGGTAGCGCCTGGCCAGCCCCAGGTACCGCGGGTCGGGCGTGACCTGGTCCAGCGGCCCCGACTCGTACGGGGGCATCGCGGTGGCCACCAGCCGGGCGCCGGCCGCCGCGGCGCCGTGCGCGGCGCGCAGCCGCAGCCGGACCAGTTCGGCGCGCAGTTCGTCCAGACCGAGGCACACCCGCGTCGCGGTCTCCACCTGGAAGGACATCAGCTCGTTCTTCAGCTGGTCCCCGTCCAGGCCCGCTGCGGCCAGCACCCGGTCGGCCACCGGGGCGACCCGGCCGTCCGGCTCCAGCAGCAGGAACTCCTCCTCCACGCCGACGCTGAGCAACCCGGCCTCCCGCCCCGCCGTAAGGTCATTTCCGGCAGCATCACCGAAAGCCCGGGGCCGAACCTCATCCACCCGGGATGAACGCCACGCTGCCGGTGGCGCAGACGATGGAAGAGCGTTGACCCCTGCTGGAGGAGGCCGCGGATGTGCCGCTGGCTGGCGTACTCGGGATCCCCGATCCTGCTGGAAGACCTGCTGTACAAGGCCGAACACTCCCTCATCGACCAGAGCCTGCACGCCCGGCTCGGGGTGGAGACCACCAACGGCGACGGCTTCGGCGTCGGCTGGTACGGCGGCCTGCCCGAGCCCACGCTGTTCCGCGGCACCGGGCCGGCCTGGAGCGACCTGAACCTGCGGGAGCTGGCCGGGGTCGTGTCCTCGCCGCTGTTCTTCGCCCACATCCGGGCCAGCACCGGGACCGCGGTGCAGCAGACGAACTGCCACCCGTTCCGGCACCGCCGGTGGCTGTGGATGCACAACGGCTCGCTGCGCGGCTACAACACCGTGAAGCGGGACCTGGTGCTGGCCGTCGACCCGGGGCTGTTCGCCACCATGGCCGGGTCGACCGACTCCGAGCTGATGTTCCACCTGGCGCTGACCTTCGGCCTGGAACAGGATCCGGTCGGCGCGGTGGAGCGGATGGTCGGCTACGTCGAGTCGGTCGGCCGCAGGCACGGCGTACGGCACCCGGTGCAGATGACGGTCGCCACCACCGACGGCGACAAGCTGTGGGTCTTCCGGTACTCCAGCGAGGGCAACAGCCGCTCGTTGTTCTACAGCACGGCCATCGCCACGCTGCGCGCGATGTACCCCGACAACCCGGTGCTGGCGCGCGCCTCCGACGAGACCCGCATCGTCGTCTCCGAGCCGCTGGGCCGGCTGGTGGGCGCCTGGCAGCCGGTGCCGGAGGCCAGCTACGGCGTCATCCAGGAGGGCGCCGACGAGCTGGGCGCCTTCCAACCCGTTCTGCCGTAGGGGATCTGCCGTAGGGGAAGCCGGGACCGGATCGTACGAACCGGTCCCGGCTGCGCTGGCCGGCGCCGCCCACGCCTCCGGCCAGCGTCGCTCAGTAGTCCGAGCCGACCACCGTGCGGACCTCCCGCCCGTGCGCGCACAGCGCGTAGATGACCAGCACGTCCAGCGCGATGATGGTGATCGACCAGACCGGGTAGGCGGGGATGAAGGCGAAGTTCACCACGGCGCTGAGCCCGGCGATGATGACCGCGATCACGCGCGCCCAGGTCTGGCCGGCCATGAGCGCGAGGGCGACCAGGATCAGCGCCGCCCCGAGCGCCATGTGCGCCCAGCCCCAGGCGCTGTAGTCGACGGTCACGACCAGGCCGTCGGAGTTGACCGCGTAGATGTCGTCCTTGAACAGGGCGACCAGGCCGTTGATGCCCTGGAAGATGCCGGTCACCAGGAGCATCGCCCCGCCGAAGAACACCCACCCGACCCAGCCGGTCGGCTCCGGCTCCGGGTCCCGGTACGCCCGCGTCACGGCGCGACCCCACCGGCGGGGCCGAGCGTCTGCGTCAGGTTGCCGCGTGCTGTCACCGCTACCTCCTCGAGTCTGTGGCCCGGGCGGGCCGCGGACGGTGGTAACGCTAGGAGCGGCCCGCGGGCGGCTGCGTCATCCGCGGGGGGTGACACTGGCCCCGCCGCCGGCGACGCAGGCGTGCCCGACGGCGACCAGCAGGGACCAGACCGCCCCGCACACCGACAGGTTCACGGCGATGCTGATGGCCGCCGAGGGCGTGGAGGTGTGCGCCGCGAGCGGCATCAGCCCCATCACCAGCGTGGCCAGGCCCATCGTCCAGCCGAAGAACAGGAACGGCTGCGGCGCGGCCACCAGCAGCCCGTACAGCAGTGCCGTGGCCGCCAGGGTGTACGCCCCGGTGCCGAGGTAGGTGGCCGCGCTGACCTCGCCCCAGCCGCCGGTGGCGGTGGGCACGATCAGCGGGACCTGCAGAATGCCGCGGGCGATGACGGCCCCGGTGAGGGTCACGAGCGCCGCCACCATCGCGGTGGCGATGCCCCCCGTCCACAGTAGACCGTCGTGCACGAGCCGGGCGCCCGGCCACCCGGGTCCTCGGCCGGCGTCAGGGTCGTCCATCGCCCGCGGCACCTTTCCCGGCGCGCCTGGTCGCGCCGCGCAACGACGACGCTACGACCGGGCCCGCGCCACCGCCTCACCCAGCGCGGATGACCGCCGCCGCAGCCAACCCGCCGCGATCCCCGCGCCGGCCCGGACCCGGCGCGCCGGCGCGGACGGCCCGGCCAGCGCCGCGGCGAGGGCGACCAGCGCGGCCAGGATGAGGACTGTACGCGCCGAGGACCGCATCGGCCGGCACAGCGCATCGAACACGGCGCCGGCCGCGGCCCGGGAAACCCGTACCGGCAGGGCATCCAGGTACACCGGGCGCAGCACCGCCAGGCCCGCCGCGAGGACCGCCATGCCGGCGCCGACCGACACCGCCGCGGTTAGCAGCGCGCGCCTGCGGTCCCGGGACAGGTAGATCCCGCTGCCGGCGGCGATCAGCGCGAGCAGCGGCAGCCAGGCGGCCAGCCGGGACAGCAGGGCGAACCCGCGCTGTGCCCGCGGCACGTCGGCGGACTGGAAGATGACGAAGCTGGCGTCCACCTCGGGGATCCGGGCGGCCAGCTCGAACCCGCGGGCGACCAGATCCTGCTTCACCGTGGCGATCAGCGCGGCCAGGCTGACGCTCACCGCGTCACCCCGGACCTGTACGGCACCCTGCTGGGATCCGGTGAGTACGCCGGCCAGTTGCTCGTGCGCGGCCCGGTTGGCCTGCTCCCAGGCGACGGCGAACTGGTCGGAGTCCACGATGCGGCCGACCGCCTCGTGGACGAAGGACTGGATGCCGTTGGCCAGCGGGGTCGCCAGCGCGGGCAGCGCGCCGGCCAGTACGCGGTCCTGCGGCAACTGCCCGGCCAGCGCGGCGAGTGCGCGCCGCACCAGCGCCGGGATGTCCACTCGGGACAGTATCTCGGTGCTGACGCGGTCGGTGATCGCCGCCCGTACGGCCGGATCCCGGGCCAGCGGTGCCACGGTCTCCACGTACCGGTCGGTGTCGGAGACCTCGGCGTGTGCCCAGCGCGCCACCACCGCCAGCGGCGACAGCACCGCGGCCAGCGCGATCAGCGCCGCTGCTGCGGTGGCCCGCAATCTCCAGCGGCGGCGGGCTTTTGCCGCCTCCCGCAGCCGCGCGACCTCCGCGCGCAGCCGTACCAACTCGGCGGTCTGGTCGGTGTCATCCACCCCCGCAACACTGCGTCCGGCGGCGCCACCGCGGCCTCACCCGCGGCGGGTGACGGAAACCTGATCGACCGAAGTGTCCCCGCTACGCGCAAAGTGGGGTAATTTCGCGCGTGTATGTCTCGCTGGTCGGCCGGGACGGGACCATCCAGGGCGGATGAGGCGGCGCCGCGGCGAGAAGTCCACAGTGGAACTGTTGCGAAGGGAGTGTGCCATGACGGACCTTGGCCCTGTCGACGTGGTCGTGCTCGCGTTCCCCGGCGATGTCGGCGAAGTCATGGTTCCCGCACTCGAACTGGTCGAAGCCAGCGGCGACATCAGGCTCATTGATGCGCTGATCGTCGCAAAGGACACCGATGGCCGCGTGACCGGGACCGAGTTGGCGGACAACGAGGAACTGCAGGAGCTGGCGGCCAGGTTGCCGGCGCGGGGGGCGTTCGGGCTGCTCGGCACCGACGACGTGCGCGAGGTCGGGCTGCTGCTGGAGCCCGGCAACTGCGCGCTCGCGCTGCTGATCGAGCATGTGTGGGCGCGGGATGTGTCCCGGGCCGTACGCCGGGGCAAGGGCCGGCTGCTGGCCACGGCGCGCATCCCGGCCGAGTCGATCGCCGCCGCCGAACTGGCGCTGGCCGAGGACTCCGCGGCCGCCACGGCCTGACCGCCCGGTCCACTGTGGACTCGGTCCACTGTGGACGCTCCACAGTGGACCGGGCGGTGTCAGTCCGGCAGCAGGCCGTGCTGCCGGGCCCGCGAGACCGCCTCCCGCCGGCTGGCCACGCCGAGCTTGCGGTAGAGGCTGCGCAGGTGGGTCTTGACCGTGTTCACCGAGACGAACAGGTCGGCCGCGATCTCCTCGTTGGTCGGGTGTTCGGGCAGGAAGGTGAGGATCGCGGCCTCGCTGGCGGTCAGCCGGATCGGCCGTACGTCCTCCTCCCACGCGGTGGCCTGCGCGTCGAAGTTGTGCAGCAGCAGGGCACGCAGCGGCCCGTACGGGCCGTCCGGCGGCACCGCGACGGTGAGCAGCGACCGGATCACCCGGCCGGCCTGGACGAACACCCGTACCGGCCGGTGCGGTTCGGCCAGCGCCAGCGCGCGGTGCAGTTGCTCCTCGGCCTCCCGCTGCATCCCGAGCCGGCGGTGCGCGCAGCTGGCCACCAGCTGCGCGGCGATGCGGTCGACCATGCGGATGGTGGGCAGGTCGCCCTCCAGGTAGGGCTCGACCGCCTCCAGCGCGTCGGCGAGCTTGCCCTCGGCCAGCAGCAACTGGCCGAGCACCGGCGCGTGCGTGGCGGGGTCGCCGACGCTCCACCTGCCCAGCGCCCCGGCCAGCACCTCTCGGGCCTGGTCCAGGCCGCCCTCGGCGATGAGCAGCTGCGCCTCCAGCAGGTCGGCCCGGAAACCCTCGTACGCCGGGGTTGCCAGGCCCGGCTGGCGGATCGTGGCCAGCTCCGCCCGGGCCGCGGACCCGCGACCGCGGGCGATCAGCACCTCGGCCCGCTGCAGCGCCGGTGCCGCGTCCAGCGGCGGCTCGCCCCATTCCTGCGCGTGGTGGCCGGGCTCGCTCAGCGGCGCCTGGGTGAGCAACTGCCAGGCGTCGTTGAGGCGTTCCCGCTCCAGGTTCAGCCGTACCCGGCTCAGCCGGCCGAGCAGCGTGTCCGGCTCGGTGTGGTCGCCGGCCGACTGCTGCCCGACCTGGTCCAGCGTCTGCTCGGCCTCGGCCAACCGGCCCTCGCCGGCCAGCAGCAGCGCCACCCACTCCATGGCCCGGCGCCGCCGCGCCGGGTCCACATCGGGGTAGCGCAGCGCCCGCTCGATACACCGCCGGCCCTCCACCAGCCGGCCGTTCCACAGCAGGGTCAGGCCGATGCGGACGGCCAGCGCGCCGAGCGGGCGGCCGTGGCAGACCAGCGAGGCTTCGCCCGCGTCGAGCAGGTCGGTGGCCGAGCGGATCTGCCCGGCCTCCACCAGGCCGCGCTGGCTGGCCTGGAGCAGCCGCAGTTCGGTGTGCCGCAGCCGGTGTTCCAGCCCGTCGGCGCCGTCCGGCAGGTCGCGCTCGGCCAGCCGCAGGTACGGTTCGGCGCCGTCGGGGTCGTCGTTGGTGAGCCGCAGGTCCGCGAACGCCGCGGCCAGCGCCGGCCTGGCCTCGATCCACGGCGCCGGGATGCGGTGCAGCGCCGGCTCGACCACCGACCGGTTCGCGGCCAGCACGGCCCGCTCGGCGCTGGCCACCAGGTTCGCGGCGAAGTCCCAGTCCTTGCCGTCGACGGCGTTGCGGACCGCCTCGGTGGTCAGCCGCTGCTCGGCGTACCAGTGGGCGGCCCGGCGGCGCAGCCCGTCGATCTCCTCCGGCAGCCGGCGCTGGAGCTCGGCGCGCAGGAACTGCCGCAGCAGCGGCCGGTACCGGAACCAGGCGCGGTGCGGCCCGACCGCGGCCACCAGCGCGTTGTTGCGTTCCAGCTCCTCCAGCACCAGCGAGCCGTTGCGCTCGCCGGTGAGGCTGTTGGCCAGCGAGCCGTTCAACGGGTCGAACAGGCATGTACGCAACAGGAACAGCCGCGTCGTCTCCGGCAGCGGGCGCAGTACCTCGGCGTCGAGATAGTCGGCGACGACCCGCTGGTCGCCGGTGAAGGTCTGGATGCCGCGGCTGCCGTTGCGGGCCGCGTGCCACAGCATGGCCAGCCGGAACCCGCCCATCCAGCCCTCGGTCTGCGCCATCACCGCCTCGACCTCGCCCGGCCGCAGGTCCACACCCCAGCGGGCCAGCACCTCGCTGCCCTCGGCCGCGGTGCCGGCGAGGTCGGTGAGCCCGAGATCGGCGACGTGGCCGGAGATCCGCAGCCGCGCCAGCCCCAGCGCCGGCTGGCCGCGGCCGCACAGCACCACCCGCAGCGAGCCGGGTGCCCGGCGCAGCAGGGCCTCCAGCCCGGCCAGCACCTCCCGGTCGCGCAGCAGGTGCGCCTCGTCCAGCACCAGCAGCACCGGGCGGCCGATGCCGGCCAGCCGCCGGGACAGCTCCCCCATGAACGGCTCGAACCCGGTCGGCATGATCAGCCCGGCCAGCGGCGGGCAGACCCGGCCGAGCGATGCCTGGATGTAGGCCCAGAAGACCGCGGGCCGGTTGTCGCCCTCGTCGACGGTCAGCCACGCCGCCGCCTGCGAGGGGCGGTCCCGCAGCCACGAGGCCAGCAGCGTGGTCTTGCCCGACCCGGCGGGCGCGTCGAGGACGGTGACGCGGTGCGCGGTCGCCACATCCAGCTTCCCGTACAGCCGGGGCCGGGGGACGATCGGCACGGCGGGCTCGGGTACGTCGAGCTTGGCGGCGACCAGGTTCTCCGCGACCAGCCGCCGGGTGCCCTCATCGGGCTTGCGGTGCAGGACGTCGAGTAACCCTTTCCGCCGCCGCGCCGTCGCGGTCATGGGCGCCACACTCCGGATCGAGCACCTTTCCGCACCCCCGCGCCGGTGAATTCGCAGGTTCGGGCAATGCCAACGTTGGCCATCGTTCCGCCGATCTCGTGATCAAATCCGGACGCAATACGATTACGTGGCGTGGTGATGTTGACCAGCATTTGTGTCACACGTCTCAGTGTCGCTAGCTGGCGGATCGCATCCCGGGGCGTAAGATGCCGAGCCCCCGGGGGGTACCTGTGACCAGGGACGAACCCCGGGGCGGGCCGCCCGCCGCCAGAAAGGCATTCCCGGTGCGATAACCGAGGGTAATTACCGACAATGATGTAATTCCCTCACAAGGGTGAACGGTGCGGCGACCATTTCGACTCGACCCGGTAATGCGCATACCTCAGGGTCGGCGCACCGCGTCCGCGCCCACTTCACCCAGCGCGGGTGAAGGCACTGTTGTTCACGTGCCGACCGTGTGCGCGACCGCCGCGGCGGCCGCCGCCCGGTCCACCGGGCGCGCCGCGCGCGGCCGCAGCCGGCCGTACAGGACCGCGATCAGGACGCCGAGCGCCGAGACGAGCGCCATCAGCACCGCCGACCTGTTCACCCCGTCGATCAGGTGCTCCGGCTCCGCGGACCCGTAGACGGTCGCCGCCGCCGCGGTGAGCAGCGCGGCGCCCACGTAGCGGGCCATGTTGGAGATGCCGGAGGCGGCGCCCACCTCGCGGGCCGCCACCGCCGCCGTCGCGGCCGCCGAGGCGCACCCGTTCGCCAGGCCCATCCCCACCGCCACCACCACCAGCGGCAGCACGAACAGCCCGTACGCCCAGGAGCCGCCGGCCACCGCGAGGATCGCGAAACCCACTGTGGTGATGGCGGATCCGGCCATCACCACCGCGCGGGCACCGGCCCGGGCGGCCAGCCCGCTGACGAACGGGGCCACCAGCACCACGCCCGCCGCGGCCGGCAGCGTGGCCAGCCCGGCCTGGAACGGGGTCATGCCGAGGCCCGCGGGATCCTGGAAGTACAGGCTGATCACGTACATCAGGCCGTTGATGGCACCGGCCACGATGAGGATCACCAGCGTCGCGGCAACCAGGATCCCGTTGCGCAGCAGGCGCAGGTCGACCAGCGGCACCCTCACCCGCCGCTCCACCGCGACGAACGCGACGGTGGCGAAGCCCGCGTCCAGCAGGCAGCCGATCGTGGCCGGCGAGGTCCACCCCCAGTCCGCCCCCTTGCTGAGCGCGAGCACCAGCGACACCAGGGCCAGTGCGATCAGCAGCATGCCCACCACGTCGACGGTGCGCGGCCGGTCCGGGTCGCGCGACTCGGCGACCGTACGCAGGGTCAGCGGGACGCACAGCACGGCGATCACCGCGTCGATCCAGAACAGGCCCTGCCAGCCGGTGCTGTCGACCAGCGCGCCGCCGACCAGCGGGCCGGCCGCCGCGCCGGCGGCCGAGGCCGCGCCCCACAGCGACACCGCCCGCAACTGCTCCGGCCCGGAGGCCGCCACCGACAGCAGGCTCAGCCCGCAGGCCAGCAGGGTGGCGCCGGCCGCGCCCTGGACCGCCCGGCCGGCGATGACCCCGGCGCCGCTGCCGGCCAGCGCGATCAGTACGCAGGAGACGGTGAACAGCCCGAGGGCGGCGGTGAAAACCCTTCTGCGGCCGAGGATGTCGCCGAGCACGCCGCCGGTGACGATGACCGCGGCGCCGACCATCGAGTAGCCGGTGACGGCCCACTGGAGGGTCGAGGTCGAGGCGCCGACGTCGCGGCCGATCGCCGGCAACAGGATCGTGACGGCCGAGGTGTTCGCGTTGACGATGAACGCCGAGACGCAGGTGGCGGCCAGCACACCCGCTCCCGCGCGGGTACCGGCCGCACTGCCAGATGAGGTCATGCCAGATCGTGCGTACGCCCGCGGCGGCGCCGCCTCACACCCGGTGGATGAGCCGGCCGATCACCCGCCGGGAATGAGGCAGCGGCACCGGTGCCGACGGGAGCATCGCCGCATCGCGCCAGGATGCGGAGGACGAGCCATGAGCGATGTACCCATCGACCGCCCGATGCCGCGAGCCAGAGCCGAGGTCGCCGTCGCCGGCCGCCAGTGGATCTCCTGGCTGTCGCTGGCGTTCCTGACCACCGGGTCGGTGGCCAGCCTGCGCTCGGCGCCCACCATGGCGGTCTACGGCCTCGCGTGCGTGTTCCTGTACGCCGTACCGGCGATCCTGTTCCTGCTGCCGCAGGCGCTGGTCTCCGCCGAACTCGCCTCCGGCTGGTCCGGCGGGGTGTACCGGTGGATCTCCGAGGGGCTGTCCGCGCCGCTGGGCCTGCTGGCCGTCTGGTGCCAGTTCGCCATGACCATCTTCTACTACCCCACCCTGCTCGCGTACGTGGCGAGCACGCTGGCCTACATCATCAACCCGGACCTCGCCGCCAACGGCGTGTGGACCGGCTCCATCATCGTCATCGTCTTCTGGGCAGGGGTTTTCGTCTCCGGCCGGGGCATGAAGGAGGTCGCCAAGCTCGCCTCCAGCGGCCTGGTCATCGGCACCCTGATCCCCGGCGCGCTGCTGGTGGTCATGGGCATCGTCTACCTGGCGCAGGGAAACGCCTCCGCGGCGCCGATGGACGCCAGCCACCTGCTGCCGGCGTGGACCGGCATCGCCAGCCTGGTGCTCATCGTCAACAACTTCCTGGCGTACTCCGGTATGGAGATGAACGCGGTGCACGTCTCGGACCTGAAGGACCCGGCCAAGGAGTTCCCCAGGGCGATGTTCCTGGCGATGGGGCTGGTGCTGCTCATCTTCATCCTGCCCGCGCTCGCGGTGAGCTGGATCGTGCCCGCCGACGGGGTGAGCCTCACCGCCGGGGTGATGCAGGCCTTCAGCGAGTTCTTCGCGCACTTCGGCATCTCCTTCCTGGTGCCGCTCGTGGCCCTCGGCCTGGTGTGCGCCGCGACCGGTGGCATGCTCGGCTGGCTCGCCGGCCCCTCCAAGGGCCTGCTGCTGATCGGCCGCGAGAAGGGCTACCTGCCGCCGTACTTCCAGCGCCTCAACAGCCAGGGCATCCAGGTCAACATCCTGGTGACGCAGGGCATCGTGACCACCGTCATCGCCCTGCTGTACGCCTTCATCCCGAACGTCTCCAGCGCGTACTGGATCCTGTCGGTGATGACCACCCAGGTCTACCTGGTCGTCTACCTGCTCATGTTCGTCGCGGCCGTACGGCTGCGGCGTGACCAGCCCGACCACCCGCGCGGCTACCGGGCACCGGCGCTGACCTTCCTGTGCGCGGTGGGTTTCCTGGCCTCGCTCGCGGCGTTCTTCATCGGCTTCGTGCCGCCCTCGCAGTTCGGCGGCGGGAGCACCGCCGGGTACGTCGTCGCGATCACCCTGGGCATCGTCCTGATCGGACTGTTGCCGCCGGTGCTGCTGTACCGGTTGCGCAAACCGCACTGGCGTACCGCCGAGCAGCCGGCCGGAGGTGCCTGATGGCGCGCGAGGACGGGTGGGCGCAGGGGTACCGCTGGCTGCTGGTGCTCACGCTGGTCGCGCTGGCCGGGGTGGGGGTGGCCGTCTACCGGTACAACCAGCCGGACGACGCGGCGCTGGCCAAGGCCGACCAGCTGGCCAGCAGCCTGCACGCGGCCGGGCTGCCGGTGCCGCAGAGCCGGCAGTCGGTGGCCAGGATGCTCGGCACCGACGGCGGTTCGGTGTGCGCCGACCCCGGATCGGCGCTGCGGAAGGCGTTGCAGGACGCGCAGCTGTCCAACGGCGCGGCCAACGTCGGCCAGCGCCCGATCCGCGCCGAGGTCAACCTGATCCGCGGCACGGTGATCGTGCTCCAGGTCTACTGCCCCGAGCGGGTGCAGGAGTACCGCGACCGGATCCAGGACTACGTACTCGACCATGTCTCAAAGGACTGATATGGCCACCGACTCGATGCGCATCATGGTCGCCTCGCTGATGGGCCGGGCGTACGACAACCTCACCGAACTGGTCTCCTACCGCTCGGTGGCCGACCCGATGGTCGAACCGCCGAAGGAGTGCGCCAAGGCGGCCAACTGGGTGGTCCAGGCCTTCGGCGAGGTCGGCCTGCAGATGGCCACCATGCCCACCAGCGACGGCAGCACCTGCGTGTACGGCTACGCGCCCGGCCCCGCGGGCAGCCCGACCGTCCTGCTGTACTGCCACTACGACGTACAGCCGCCGCTGGGCGAGGACCAGTGGCGCACGCCGGTGTGGGAACTGTCCGAACGCGACGGTCGCTGGTACGGGCGCGGCGCGGCCGACTGCAAGGGCAACATCGTCATGCACCTGACCGCCCTGCGCGCGCTGCGCAAGCACGACGGCGGCTTCCCCTGCTCGGTCAAGCTGATCTGCGAGGGCTCGGAGGAACAGGGCACCGGCGGGCTGGAGGACCTCGTCCCGCTGCACGCCGACCTGCTGCGCGCCGACGCGATCCTGGTCGCCGACACCGGGAACTTCGCCGTCGGCGTACCGACCCTCACCACCACCCTGCGCGGCCTGGCCGCGGTCGATGTGACCCTGACCGCGCTGGGCGGCGCGGTGCACTCCGGCATGTTCGGCGGGCCGGTGCCGGACCCGCTGGTCGGGCTGATCCGGTTGCTGGACAGCCTGCACGACGACCACGGCAACACCACGGTGGACGGGCTGGAGGCCGGGCAGTCCTGGAGCGGCGTCGACTACCCGGCCGACCGGTTCCGCGCCGACACCCAGATGCTGGAGGGCGTCGAGGTGGTCGGCTCCGGCTCGGTCGCCGACATGCTGTGGGCCCGGCCCTCGGCCACCGTGCTGGGCATCGACGTGCCCGACGTGATCGGCTCGGTGGCCGCGATCCAGCCCGCGGCGACCGCCCGGGTGAGCCTGCGGCTGCCGCCCGGTACGACCGGTAAGCGGGCGCAGGACGCGCTGGTGGCGCACCTGCGGGCGCGGGTGCCGTGGGGGCTGCGGTGCGAGATCACCCGGGTGGCGGTCGGCGACCCGTTCATCGGCTCGCTCGGCGGGCCGGCGCTGGATGCGATGAAGGTCTCGATGGAGGAGGCATTCCACCACCCGATGGCCACCGAGGGGCAGGGCGGCTCGATCCCGCTGTGCAACGTGTTCGCCGAGACCTTCCCGGAGGCCGAGATCATGCTGCTCGGCGTGGAGGAGCCGAGATGCCAGATCCACGCGCCGAACGAGAGTGTCGACCCTTCCGAGATCGAGCACACAGCGCTGGCCGAGGCGCTGTTCCTGCGCCGGTACGCGGCGATTGCGGGCGTCTGAGCGCCGCGTACCGGCCCCGCCCGTGCCGCCGCAGCCCGGACCGCCGCCCGTGTCCGGACCGCCGCCCGAGTCCGCGCTGCGCGCGTTCGTGCTGGAGGTCGGGCGGGCGCTGAGCCAGGCGGGGGCGGCGGTCTCGGAGACGCAGGAGCGGCTGCGGCGCATCGCCGCGGCCTGCGGCGCGCCGGACGCGCGGTTCGTGGTGCTGCCCACCCACGCTGCTGACCAGCCTCGGCGGCGGGCCGATGATCGAGCCGATCCCGCAGAACGCGCGGATGCTGCGGCTGGACCAGATCTCCGCGCTGTACGACCTGGTCCGCGGCGCCGAGGGCGGGCGGATCGGGCCGGCCGACGGGCTGGCCCGGCTGCGCGCCATCCGGTCGATGCGGCCGCGGCACGGCAGGTTCGTTGTCGCCCTGTCGTACACGCTGATCACCGTCGCGTTCTGCCTGATCCTGCGACCGGCCCCGGCCGACGTGCTCATCGCCGCCGGGCTCGGCGCGCTGGTCGGCACGCTGACGGCCCTCACCGAGAACCGGCCGGCGTTCGCCGTCTTCGCCCCGGTGGTGGCCGCCACGGTCGTCTCGGCGCTCAGCTTCCTGGCGCTGCGGTACGGCCTGGCAGAACCCGGCCTGCGTACGCTCATCGCGCCGCTGGTCACCTTCCTGCCCGGCGCCGCACTCACCACCGCGACGGTCGAACTGGCCTCCGGCGAGGTGGTGGCCGGGGCCAGCCGGCTGGTGTCCGGGACCGTGCAGTTGCTGCTGCTGGCCTTCGGCATCGTGGCCGGTGCGGAACTGGCCGGCCTGTCCGGCGCCGACGTGCCCACCGACCAGGAGGTGAACCTGCTCGGCTGGTGGGCGCCGTGGCTGGGCGTGCTGCTGTTCGGCATCGCCACCGCCGTGCACCTGTCGGCGCCGCGGGGCGCGCTGCGCTGGCTGCTGGCCGTGCTCGCCGTGGCCTGGGTCGGGCAGCTGTGGGGCGGGGAGCTGATCGGCCAGGACGCCAAGGGTTTCGTCGGCGCGCTGGCCATGACGCCGGTGGCGCTGGGGGTGTCCCGGCTGCCGGGCGGGCCGCCGTCGCAGGTGACGTTCCTGCCGGCGTTCTGGCTGCTGGTGCCCGGCGCGATCGGGCTCATCGGGGTGACCGAGGCGGTCGGCAACCCGGCGGCAGCGCCGCTGCAGGACCTGGTCGCGCCGCTGGCCTCGATCGTGGCCATCGCGCTGGGCGTCCTGTGCGGGGTGGCGCTGGACGGCGCGCTGGCCCACCTCACCCGCCGCGGGCGATGAACCCGCCGCGGCCGCCGCGCACGATGGCCCGATGAGCGTGCGGATCCGGGCCTGGAAGCACGGGGCGGCCGGCGCCGCGGTGCTGCTCACCGTCGCCGCGATCACGTGGAGCGAGCGGGCGCCGGAGCCCGGCCAGCCTGCCACCCGCGTACCGGATTACCTTGCCAGCAGGCCGATCCCGCCCGGAGTGTCCACCCGGGACGACTGCGGTCTCGTACCGTCCATTGTGGAGCCCGACTGCCGGCCGCGGCACCCGCTCGGGCTGCCGCCGGGCGGCGGTGCGGCCGCGCTGGCGCTGGATCCGGCTGTGGCGGCGGCGGTCCTGTGCTCGGGCGTACCGGATTCCGTTGTGCGGCAGGTGCTTTCCGGGCCGTTCGTGGCGTTCACCAACGGGCGCGGGGAATGCCACCTGGACCGCAGCGGGCTGGCCGAGCCCACGCACTCGATCGCGCTGACCGCCAGCCTGTCCGCCGAACCGCTGGGCGCCGAACCGCTGGGGGCCGCGGCGGAGTCGCGGGCCTTCGTGGCCGGCGGGCTGCCGGCGCGCTACCTCCAGCCCTCCACCAGCACCCGGTACTACCGCATCGGCCTGGCCACCGGGACGCTGCTGGTCTCCTGCCGCTACACCAGGTTCCGCGACGGGCGGGTGCTGCCGGCGCCGCGGGCGTTCTGGACCGGTACCGACCGGTACGTGCGCGCGCTGGCGGCGTACCTCACTCGGTGAACTCCTCGGCCCAGTCGGTGTGTTCGGCGCGCGCCCAGTCGCGGGAGACGTGCCCGTGCCGCATGCCGAAGCGGGCCTGGGCGTCCCGCAGCGCGAAGCTGATGTGGCCGAAGACGAGCAGGCCGACGGCCAGGGCGAACCAGTCGTGGACGAACGTGGAGCCGGTACGCCAGGCCAGCGGCGCCAGGCCGGTGAAGTACATGAGGGTGCCGGTGCCGAACAGGACCAGGATCGCCCCGGCGCTCAGGGCGGCGTTCAGCTTCTGGCCGGCGTTGAACTTGCCCACCCGGATCGTGCCGTCACGGCGGGTACGGGAGCGCAGCCAGCGCCAGTCGGCGGCCGAGAAACGGTTCAGCCGGCGCAGATCGGCGCGGTAGGCGGCGGAGGCCAGGCCGAGCAGCAGGGGCAGCGGCAGGGCGAGTCCACTGTAGACATGGACCAGTTCGACCAGGTGGCGGTGGCCGACCAGGATGGCCAGCGGGTGGTTGTAGAGGATCGCGGCGGTGCCGATGCAGGTGAGCATCAGGACCGCGGTGGTGCGGTGCACCAGGCGTACGGCGCGGGTGAAGCGGGGCAGGTCGGTGGTCACGACTGCTCGATGTAGCCGTCGATGTCGTACCCGCGGCGCTCCCAGTAGCCGGGCTCGGCGCGGTCGGTCACCTCGATCGCCTCCAGCCACTTGGTGCTCTTGTAGCCGTACATCGGGGCGGCGTACATCCTGACCGGGCCGCCGTGGTCGTGGGTGACCGGGGCGTCCAGCATGCGCAGCGCGACGATGACGTCGGCGCGGCGGGCCTGCTCCATCGTCAGGCTTTCGGTGTACGTGCCGTCGAAGGAGCGGAAGCGGACCGCGGTGGCGGTGGGCATCGGGTTGGCGCGGTCCAGCAGCACCGAGAGGGCCACGCCGCTCCAGGGGACCTCGGGGACGCGCCAGCCGGTGACGCACTGGAAGTCGCGGACCAGATCGGTGCGGGGTAGGGCTTCCAGGTCCGCGATCGTGTACTCGGTCGTACGGGCGACCAGGCCCGACACCGTCAGGCGGTAGTCGTCGCGGCCGCGGCGCGGGACCGAGCCGGTCACCGAGTAGTAGCGGAAGGCGGCGCCGAGCGGGAGGAGGGACAGCAGGCCGGTGGGGTCGCGGTTCTCCAGCGGGGCCAGGGCGCGGGCCAGCGCGTTCTGGACGCGGTGGCCGGTGAGAACGCCCGTCGCGCCCACCGCGAGCAGGCCGAGGACGATCCGCCGGCCGACCGGCGCGCCGTCGTCGGTCACCGCAGGCGGCCCCGCACGCCGAGGGTGGTGACCGCGATGCCGCCGATGATGATCAGCGGGCCGGCCACTGCCCAGAACGTGTTGTCGCTCATCGCGCTCCCCTCGATGACACCGGAACCCTGCAGGGTGAACAGCAGGCCCAGCAGGATCGCGACGACACCGACTACCACCCACACCGGCTTCTTCACTCTCGTGACCACGATTGTTGACTATTTTGGGTTCAACAGGCGGCGGAAGGCTTCCGGGGTGACGATCGGGATGCCGAAGCGGTGGGCTCGGCGGGCCTTGCCGGACAGGGTGTCGGGGTCGGCGGCGATGAGCAGGCGTACATCCTTGGTGACACGGTCGCGGGGGATCAGGCCTGCTTCGCGGGCTCGGTCCTCCCAGGTGGTTCTTGGTTCGGCCATCTCGCCGGTGAAGACGACCTGCGAGCCTGGGGGTAAGCGGAATGGTGTGTACGTGCTTGCCTTGCCGGCGGCGTTGTGCAGGATCTCGGTCGCCTCGGCGGGCGGGATGCGGAGCGCTGTCGCTATGGCGTACAGGTCCTCGCGTTCGGTGTCGGTGACCACGCCGTCGGTCCAGGCTGCGGCGGCCAGGGCGGTGAGGTATTCGCGGTGTAGGCGGTCGAGGGTTGGGCGGTCCAGGCCCCATCGTGCCGCGATGGCTACCAGGTCGTCTGCTTCGCGTACTGAGATGTGGCGGTCCAGGAGGACGTTGTCCAGGATTTGCAGGTACGCGTCGGCTCTGGGTGGTTCGGGTACGCGTGGGAGCCGGTCGACGATTCTGGTGAGGAAATGCTGGTCGCGGGTGGCTGAGATGCCGCGTTCGACTGTGGGGACGCTGGTGTGGGGGGCGGGGGGCCAGGGCCAGGCTGCGGAGTCGGTCAGCAGGGCGGACCAGGGTACGGGGTGGGCGGCTACGGTCAGGTAGTGGCGGAGTAGTTCGGCTGCGGCTCGGGCGTCGGCCAGGGCGTTGTGGTGGGCGCTTACGGTGGCGCCGATGGCTTCGCAGCAGGCGACCAGGCCTCTGGGGGATGTGGGTAGGTATTGGGCGGCCAGGGCCATGGTGCACAGGCCGAAGCGTTCTACTGGGATGTCCAGGCCGGCTCGGCGTAGTTCGGCTTCGATGAACATGGCGTCGAAGGCGAGGTTGTGGGCTACTACTACGCGGCCGGACAGCATGCCTACCAGGGCGGCGCCCAGTTGGGCGAAGGTGGGGGCGTGGCGCATGTCGGCGGCGGTGATTCCGTGGATGCCTTGCGGGCCCAGGTCCCGGTTGGCGTTGACCAGCGTGACCCACTCGCCGGTGATCTCGCCGTCCGGTGAGACCAGTACGAGGCCGATCTCTACGATCCGGTCCCGCCAGCCTGGTCGCAGGCCGGTGGTCTCCACGTCGATGACCGCGTACCCGTTCATGCGCTCCTCTCCCCCGTAGGAAGCATCGCTGGTGCGCTCCTACGCTCGCGGCCAAAGGATCACACCCTAGCCAATCGGGTGATCCACGGGTCTGCCGTGCAGGCTCTGTCCATGGCATCGGACATCGCTACCGGGCTGCTCCCACTGCTGGGCGCGGCCCTCGGCACCATCAGCACCCTCGCGGTGCAACGCGCGTCGACGCGTGCCTCTCGCATGCAGTACGCCCTGGAGCTACATACGGCCCGACGCGCCGAGATCAGGTCGGCGGTTATCGCCTATCTCGAACAAGCGCAGCGGCTCCAGGGTGAGCTTGACGCGCGTGAACGGGGTGAGGAACCAGCTGGCCTCAAGCAGCTCATCGAGAAGCTCTGGCTGGCCGAGAAGCAGGTCGAGATCATCGCCTCTGACCGGCTCGGCGATCTGCTCGTAGCTCACGCTCGGGCCTTGCACGCTGTCGTACGGGATCCTGGTGCGCATCCCGACTGGTGGGCGTACTGCCGTGATCACCAGGCGGCGTTGATGGGTCGAGTCAAGCGGGATCTTGCGGTGTGAACTGCTGTGCACCCTTCCTCGGAGAGTGGGCCCATCTCTCCTCGGTCGGGCGTGTGGTTGGCGTTGTGCCACAGAACCTCCCCGAGCGCGCGTTTTTATCTTTGTCTTTCGTTTGTGTTTGGTGCGCTCGGGGAGAACCTGCGGCCGTGGAGTTGACGCGCCCGACCGAGGAGAGATGGGACGGGATTGGTTTGAAATACTTCGAACTACGGCGGACAATGGAGGTATGGATGAGGACACTGACCGCTTGGACGTGCTCTATGGAGAGATAGAGCAGGTCGCCCGCGACATCGCGGTGCTCCAGGCGAAACAGGTCCGACTCCTCGCCGAATACAACGAGTTGTACAGCCGCAGTCCTTTCAGTGAATTCGTGACCGACGAAATCTCTCTCGCCCTGCACTCCACGCTGAACATGGCGAACAAGCGTCTGACGCTCGCCACCACCCTGGTGACCCGGCTGCCGGGCACCCTGGCCGCGATGGAAGCCGGCGACCTGGATCTGCCGCGGGCGGAGGCGATCGCTGAGGCCACCCGGCCATTGAGCGATGCGCTGGCCGGCGAAGTCGAAGACCACGTCCTGACCGGAGCGCTCCAGCAGAACCCGAACCAGGTCCGCCGTGCCGCCGCGAAGGCGGTCCTCCACCTCGACCCTGAGGGTGCTGAGGAGCGGCACGCGCGGCGCCGGGAGGACCGGTACGTCGAGATCCTGCCCGCGGCCGAAGGAATGGCTGAGCTTTACGCGCTCCTGCCGGGTGAGGACGCCATGCGGATCAAGGTTCGCCTGGACGCCTACGCCAAGGCACAACCGAAGGCCGATCCGAGGACGATGGACCAGCGGCGCGCCGATGCGATGACCGACCTGTTGTTGACCAGGACCGCCGGCCCGATCACCGCCACCGTCCGCCTCACCGCGCCCGCGACCCTGCTCGCCACGGCCACGGAGGCAGCCCTCGCAACGCCGCACCGAGCCGCCCGCCCATCAGGCAAGCCTCGATCCACCGGCAAGTCCCGCCCGATCAGGCACGTCCGCGCAGCAGCGTCGGAACTGGCCGGATACGGAGTGATCGCCGGCAGTCAGGCTATTGCACTGGCCGCACACGATGCGACCTGGCGACGGCTACTCACCGACCCCGCGACCGGCAATCTGGCGGAGGTTGGCCGGCATCAGTATGCGCCACCCGCAGCGCTCGCCGACCACATTCGAGCGCGAGACCAATACTGCGTCTTCCCGGGTTGTTCGGTGCCCGCCGAAAAATGCGACCTCGACCACCGCGTACCATTCCCGCGCGGCGCCACCACCCCCGAAAACCTGGCCGCATTGTGCCGTCATCACCACCGGCTGAAGCACCAGACCAACTGGACAGTGCAGCGGCGCGCCGACGGGACACACGTGTGGACCAGTCCACAGGAACGCGACTACCTCAACCCACCCATCCCGCTCGCCCCACCCGAACCAGTGGCACCTCCGCCTCCACTGCCGCCACCGGCTCCGGTGGTGGTGAATGACGATCTCCCGCCATTCTGACCGGGAGGCTCCAGCAGACTCACGTGCATGTTGAGCTGGAGCGCGGCCTCACGGCCGTCGACACCGAGCTTACGGTAGATGCTTGTCAGGTGGGTGGTGATGGTGCGGACCTTGGTGCCCAGGGCCATCGCGATCTCGTAGTTGGACATGAAGTCGAGCAGGTGCCGGAGTACGTCCATCTCACGGTTCGTCAGGCCGTACCTGGTGACCGCGAGCGGCTCGGGCGGCGACGGCACCGGGGGCTCCAGCAGATCCGGCAGGTCGACCTTCCGCTGCTGGGCGGTGAGGCGGATCAGGTCCAGCAGCGGCGCCGCGCCAAGCGCGGCCGCTTGGCGGGCGGCGGCGGTCAGGGCGGCTTCCAGCCGGGCCCGCAGGTAGGCACGTCTGGCGTACGCCTCGGCCTCGCGGAACTTGGCGTAGGCGTACTGGTACGGGTTGCGCATCGTGTCCCAGCGCTCGGCGATCTCCCGCCACGCGGCCGGGTCGTGCTGGTTGCGTGCGCGCTTCAGTTCGGCCCGGCAGGCGGCGACGATCGGGGTGCTGGCCTTCCACCTGGCCGCGGGCGCTTCCGCCTCCTTCAGGGCGAGCTCCAGGCGGCGCAGTCGTTCGGGGTCCTTCGGTCCGACCTTGGCCGCGTCGGCCTCGGCGCGCAGCCCGACCCAGATGAGTTGCAGCCGGGTGTCCGCGTCGATCTCCGGTACGCCCAGGCCCTCCTGCACCGCGGCCCGTACGCGCTTCAGGTTCAGGTCCCACACCGACAACTCCGCCTGGATGCGGTGGAGGTGACCAATCACCTCCGGCTCACCAATGCCCTTCATCCCTTCCTTCGCCGCCGCCAGCGCCGCCGTGGCGGCCTCACGCTCGCCCCGCAGGGCGTGGATCTCGGCCAGCGCTAGGTGCATCGACGCGGCCACGCCGGGGGCCGCGTCGTCGGCCAGCGAGTCGACCGCGTACTGCATCGCCTCGCCCCACCTGCCCAGCAGGACCATGCCGCACACCGCGTTGATCAGGGCCGGCTGCACCGCGGCCGACCTGTGCAGGCCGACCGCTCGGGCCCGCTCCAGTTCAGCGGAAGCTCGATCCACCGCCTCCTCGATCCGGCCGGCGTTGATCAGATAGAAGGTCACATTGCCCACGTAGCGCTTGACCTCGTCCGCGCTGTCGATCTCGGTGGCGATGCGGTGGCCCTGGTCGAGCAGTCTCAGGCCGTCCTCCTCGTGGCCCTCCATGAAGTGCACCACCCCGAGCGTGATCAACGCGCTCGCCCGCGCTTCCGACGGGTCCGCACCCGCGCACTCCAGCGCCTTCTCGCAGTACTCGCGTGCGGCGCCCAGCTCGAAACGGGTCATCAGCACCATGGCGTACCCGGCGTAGATCACCGCCAGGTCCCCAGGAGGGGTGTCACCCTCCCCCACGGCGAGCGCCTGCCGGTATGCCGCCACCGCCTCCTCGCTGCGGCCGCCCTCGCGTTGAAGGCGCCCGATGCAGTCCCACAGCCGCGCGACCGCCCCGCCCGATGCGCTCTCCAGGGCCTCCTTGAGTTTCTCGATACCGCGGACCAGCTTCCCCATGCCGCGGGCGCACTTCGCGGCCATGATGACGGAATCGACCCACGGCGTCTCCCAGCCGTCCAGCTGCTCGGGCGCCGCCGGCCACTCCCGCAGGCCAGCCTCCAGGTGGGTCAGCGCCTCCGGGAACGCGCTCACCTCGTAGGCGAGCAGGCCGGCCCACAGCGACGCGACCGCGGCCGCGCGCCTGTCACCAGCCAGCCTCCAGTGCACGGCGATCTGCGCCATCTGCCCGGCCGACCATTCCTTCTTCGACGGCGGCCGCTCGCTTTCCATCTGCCTGGCAACTGCCCGGTGCAGGCCCTCCCGCCGCCCCGGCAGCACCCTGTCGTACACCGCCTGCTGCTCCAGCGCGTGCCGGAACGAACAACCGGCTCCATCGGCCACCAGCAGATCGAGCTCGCGGCAGTTCTCGATCGCGGCGTCCAAGTCACCGCCCTCCGCGGCAAGCACGGCGCGGACGAACTTCCACTCGGTGTACGTACCGATGACGGCGGTCACCTCGACGACCGCCCGGGCGGTGGGCGACAGGCTCACCAGCAGCGCCTGGACCGCCTGCGACACGCTCTTCGGTACGCCGATCTCGCCGCCGCGCAGGCACCACTCGGCGGCCTCCCGGGCCAGCAACGGGCTGCCCTCGGCCAAGCGGGCGATCGTCGCCGCCTGCTCGGGCGTCACGCCGGAGTGGACGGCCAGCTGCCGGATGTCGCCGTCGGGCATGGCGCCCATCTCGATCGGGCGGCAGCTCGGTACGCGGCGCAGGTCGGCGAAGGCCTTGACGCGGTTCCCGCCGCCGCGGGTGGTCGCGATGATCAGGACGCGCTCGGTGCTCAGGTTCCGGGCCAGGAAGATCAGCAGGTCTACCGTCGACTGGTCGGCCCACTGGAGGTCCTCCAGCACCAGCGCGACTGGCCGGTATTTGGCCAGCCCACCAAGAATGGCCAGGAATTCCGTCTGCCGGGTTTCGACCGGATCGGTGGAGGCCTGCGGTATCGGGTCCAGCCAGCGCATCACCTCCGCCCATCCGGGCACATCCTCCGGCAGCCTGCGAACAGCCTCGGCGAATGGTCCGTACGGACTGTCGACCTCCGTCGTCGAAATCGAGCGACAGCCGCCGCGCATCACCAGAAGATCATTTCCGGCCCGGTTCAGGACCTCGGTCACCAGCCAAGTCTTGCCATACCCGGCGGTAGCTTCGACCAGCGCCAGACCAGCCTGCCGCTGGGCAGCCTGATCCAGGGCCTTGGTCAGCACGGAAAGCTCTCGCTGGCGGCCGACGAATGGTGAGTCCAGGTGCGCGGAGCGTGCCATCAACAGCCCTTCGGAGTACATAACGGCTTCTGATCGGTAACGCTCCGCAGTCGCCGTACAGGAGGGTTGTGCGATGCGGACCGGCTTCCACGAGTAGCCAACGACAGCCTCTTGTTCCGCTCGCCAGGGGAGTATGCGCAGGTAGCGGGCACGAGCATACGCCAGGAGGGAGCGCCGATCGGCCGCCACGCCGACTGACAGCGCGCCAATCGGCGCAGGTGCGACCCCGATGCCGTACACCCAAATGGATGAACACATGTTCACCATGGCCACTTTCCGCATTCGGCAGCGCGGCGGCGTCTTGTGCTGCATTCTGCTGGCATCGGTCGGGTTACGGCCGGGTGGCGAATCTCCGACCGCCTGGTGCGGAATCGCCCAATTGAGCACCTAGGCGATTGGTGCGCAGCCCATACCGCTCACGTACGTATTGGCCAATATAAGGGTACTTAGGGGTACGGGCCCAGATTCGTATGGCGACGCCGGATCATCGCGCTGTTGGATCAGCAGAACCCAAGCACGCCCCAACAGTGAGGACGGCCATGAACTACACGAGGGCAACGATCAGTGGAGGTAAGTCGGCGCAGGCGGACCAGTTCGACGGCGTTCTGCGGAATGCCGCTCGGAAACCCGACGCACCGAACATGTCGTCGGTCGGCTGCAAGCAGATCCTGCGCGCGGTGAACGGCACCACGGTAGAATTGATCTTCGCCTGGAACGGCCGAGTCGCGGCCGATCAGGTCGCCCGCCGGCACTTCGTCGGCTGGTGGGTCAGGCAGCTTCCCGGCGCGAGCCACATCGAGGATCTGCAGGGCCTGCCGAACGGTACGGCGGGAACCGTGCTGCTCGAACCGGATGTGAACGGGCGGCCCTGCGGTCCGCCTCCCGCGGCTGGCGGCACCGCCTGACCGCACGCCGGCTGCCGGGCCGGACGCCCCTGTCCCGCCCGGCAGCCGGTGAACCGCCTGGTGCGCATCGTCTCAGCGCCAGGCCCCGCTCGTACTCCCCTTATCGGTAGGCATATGGCGGGGCGTGGGTGCCTCGCGCACCGGGACACGACGTGACTCCAGAACAGCGCGACCCCCGCGCGGGCGCGGAGATATTCATCAACTACCGCAGCAGCGACAGCCACAGCTACTGCGCGCTGCTCTTCCTCGAACTGACCCGGCGGTTCGGCACCGGCCATGTCTTCCTCGACTACATGTCGATTCCAGCTGGCGCCGACTACGTCGAGGAGCTGCTGGGCAGGGTGCGCGGAGCCCGAGTAGTGCTGGCCGTCATCGGGCCGGACTGGTTCGGTCAACGCGGCCTACTCCGGCGGGCACGGATCAGGAATGTCGACGACTGGATCCGGCGCGAGCTCGTCGAGGCATTCCGGTTGGGAATCCGGGTCATTCCGGTCCTGGTCGGCGACATGCCACTGCCACGTGAGGACGAACTCCCACGCTGCCTGGCGCCGCTGGCGCGCTGCCAGTACCGCCGGCTGCGGGTCCGTGAGGCCATCGCCGACGTGGATCGGATCGTACGGGATCTGATCGACAGCGACCCGGACCTCGCCCTGCTGGCCAAGAGGCGGACGGTCGAGCCCGCCGCCAGTCCGGCCGACGGCAGCCTCAGCCCGGAACGGGCCAGCCAACTCGCACTGGCCGCCGCCAGGGCCGCCCGCCGGTATGCCGACGTGCAGGTCCTGCTGCCACGCCAGGGCCCGCGCCACGCCAAGCCCCGTCCCCGCTGGTTCCGGCGCCGCCGCAGGTGAACCCGGCGCCGGGCGCGCCTCGTAGGCGGCAGCGGTAACGGTGGCCTAGGGGGTGGGTGGGGCGGCGGTGCTGTCTCGGACGATCAGGTGTACGCCCAGGTCCATGCGGGTGGCGCTGGCGTCGCCTTGGCGTAGGCGGAGGACCAGGCGGGCGGCTTCCTGGCCCATGCGGACCAGGGGTTGGTGGATTGTGGTGAGGGCGGGGCTGGACCAGCGGGCCACGGGGATGTCGTCGTAGCCGACCACCGAGAGGTCGGTGGGGACGCGGAGGCCGCGCATGCGGGCGGCTTCCAGGACGCCCAGGGCTTGTAGGTCGCTGCCGGCGAAGATTGCCGTGGGGCGGTCGGGGGTGTCCAGGAGTTCGGCGGCGTGCTTGTGGCCGCCCTCGACGTGGAAGTCGCCGAAGCGGATCAGCGCCGGGTCCGGCTCTATGCCGGCCAGTTGGAGGGCGGAGCGGTAGCCGGCCAGCCTGGCCACCGAGCACATCATGTCCGGCGGGCCGGTGATGATCGCGATCCGGCGGTGGCCGTGGTCCAGCAGGTGTTGGGTGGCCGCGACGCCGCCGGACCAGTTGGCCGAGCCGACGGCGGGGACCTCGGGTTCCGGGTCGCCTGCCGGGTCCACGATCACGTACGGGATGGCGCGCGAGCGCAGCTTGCGGGCGTACTCCTCCGGGAGGGTGGAGAAGACCAGCACCACGCCTAGCGGGCGGCGGCGGAGCATGCTGTCGACCCACGCCGGCGCGGGGGCGTGCCTCGTGCCGGACTTGGTGAGTACGACGCTGGCGCCGATCTCGCTGGCCACATCCTCCACGCCGCGGATCAGCTCCATCGACCAGGCGCTCTCCAGCTCGTGGAACACCAGCTCGATCAGCGGCGCCTCGGGTGGCGCGGGCGCCCGCCGCCGGTACCCGTGCTCCTCCAGCAGCGACTCCACCCGGGTACGGGTGGCGGCGGCCACGTCGCCGCGCCCGTTCAGCACCTTGGAGACCGTCGACAGCGAGACGCCCGCCTCGTCCGCGACCCGCGCGAGCGTCACGCGGTCGTCCCCCACGTCGTTCCCCGACCCGGATTCGTTTCGCAACACGGCGGCCAGGGTACGTCACCGAACCCCCAGTACCAGGCGCCTCTTGACCCTCAACTACAGAGTGCCTAGGGTCACGAACGCCCAGCTACTTTCGGCATTGCCGCCGAAACTTTCGGAAGGCGTTCCACGATGAACACACGCACAGCGCTGGCGGCGGGCTTAGCCGCGTCGGCCGCGCTCGCACTGGCCGGCTGTGGTGGGAAGGCACCCGCGGCGGCCGACCGACCCGAGAACGTGATCCACGTGCTGGTGTACGGAGACGCCACCAACAAGGTCGAGAAGCAGATCGTCGCGACCTACAACAAGACCGCGACGGTCAAGGTGGTGCTGGACACCATCCCGGGCGCCGACTACCAGCAGAAGCTCCAGACGATCATCAACACCAAGCAGGCGCCGGATGTGTTCTTCAACTGGGGCGGCGGGTCCATCCAGCCGTTCGTGAAGGCCAACCTGCTGCTCCCGCTGGACGACATGATCAAGAGCGACCCGGGGCTGAAGGCCAACTTCCTGCCCTCGGTGTTCAACACCGCCGTCGTCAACGGCAAGTCGTACGGCATCCCGATGCGCGGCACCCAGCCCGTGCTGCTGTTCAGCAACAACAAGGTGCTCAAGGAGGCCGGGGTCACCGCGCCGCGCACCTGGGACGAGTTGCTCAGCACGGTCCGTACGCTCAAGAGCAAGAACATCACCCCGTTCGCGCTCGGCGGGGCCGACCAGTGGCCGACGCTGATGTGGTTCGAGTACCTCTACGACCGCGTCGCCGGCCCGGACCTGTTCACCAAGGCCCTCAACGGCGACCGCAGCGTGTGGAGCAGCGACGACAGCCGCAAGGCGCTGACCATGCTGCGCCAGCTCGTGGACGCGGGCGCGTTCGGCACGAACTTCGACTCGGTGAAGTTCACCGACGGCGGCTCGCCCGCGCTGCTGTCCAAGGGCAAGGCCGCCTTCGAGCTGATGGGCTCGTGGGAGTACTCCACCCTGCAGGAGGCCAGCCCCGACTTCGCCAAGAACGACCTGGGCTTCACCACCTTCCCGACCGTCTCCGGCGGCAAGGGCGACCCCAAGAACATCGTGGGTAACACCAACAACTTCTACTCGGTCCTGAAGAACACCCGTTACCCCGACGCCGTACGCGACTTCCTGAAGCTCCAGTACTCCGACGAGTTCGTCAACGCCCAGCTCGCGATCGGCAACCTGCCCACCACCACCAACACCGAGCAGTTCCTGGGCCAGGCGGCCAGCCCCGACTACTCCCGCTTCCAGTTCAACCTGGTGAAGGACGCGCCCGCCTTCCAGCTGTCCTGGGACCAGGCGTACCCGCCGGCCGCGATCACCCCGATCCACCAGGCAGTGCAGCAGTTCTTCAACGGCAGCATCGACGTCGACGGCTTCATCAAGGCCATGCAGGCGCTCCCACCGGCCGCGTGATGGCGCAGCTGACCGCCACCGCTCCGAGCGTCACCGCGCCCCGGAGGGTACGGCGCCCGGGCGGCCCGAACGTGGGCCGCCCGGGCATCGGGTGGGCACTGCCGGCCACGGCGTTCTTCGCCGCGTTCGCGGTCGCGCCGCTGGTCCTGGTGGCGGTGCTGTCGATGACCACGTGGAGCGGCCTCGGCCCGCCGCAGTACGCCGGGTTCGCCAACTGGCGGACCCTGCTGCACGACCCGGTCATGCGTACGAGCATCTGGCTGAGCCTGGTGCTCACCGCGCTCGGCGTGGTCGCCCAGACCCCCCTCAGCGTGCTGATCGGGGTCTGGGCGGCCGGCCCGCAGCGCAACCGGGCGGTCCTCTCGGCGGTCTACTTCGTCCCGCTGCTGCTGTCCTCGGCGGCCATCTCGGTGCTGTGGCGGGCGCTGCTCGACCCCAACTTCGGGGTGCCGGCGCAGATGCAGTGGCTGTTCGGCGACGGCAACCTGTTCGGCCACCGCAGCACCGCGATCGCCGTACTGGTCTTCGTCAGCACCTGGCAGTTCACCCCGTTCCACACCCTCATCTACCAGGGCGCGGCGCGGAACATCCCGCAGGTCCTGTACGACGCCGCGCGCATCGACGGCGCCGGGCGGGTCCGCCAGTTCTTCTCGATCACCCTGCCACAGCTGAAGAACGCGTTCATCACGTCGGTGATCCTGATGGTCGTCGGCGGACTGACCACCTTCGACACCGTACTCATCCTCACCCAGGGCGGGCCGGGCACCGACACCACCATCACCGCCTACTACATGTACGAGAAGGCGTTCAAGGGCTTCGACTTCGGCACCGGCAGCGCCATCGCGCTGGTCCTCGTGGTCGCCTCCACCCTGATCTCGTTGGTCCTGGTCCGGGCGACCGGGTACGACAAGATGCGCAGCGAGCTGGAGGGCCTGTGAGCCAAGGGAGTGCTACCACCGGCCGGCCCAACTATGCCGCGGGCGCCGCCGCGACCTTGTGGCTGCTCGTGGTCGCCCTCCCCCTGTGGGTGCTGATCAACGCGACGTTGAAGACCCGCCCCGACTACACCGACAGCGGCCCGCTGGCCCCGCCCAGCCACCCGACGCTGCAGAACTACACCGACGCGGTCACCTCCGGCTTCGGCCGCTACCTGCTCAACACGCTGCTGGTCACCGGCGCGGTGGTCGGCATCGTGCTGGTGCTGGTGCCCCCGCTGGCGTACGCGATCGTGCGCGGCCGCAGCCGGGCCACCTCGACGGTCTTCCGCGTCGTCCTGCTCGGCCTGGCGATCCCCGCCCAGGCCGTGGTCGTACCGGTCTTCTACGTCATCAGCTCCGCCGGCCTGTACGACAACCTGCTCGGCGTCATCCTGCCCACCGCGGCGTTCGCGCTGCCCGTCTGCACCCTGGTGCTGTCCGGCGCGATGCGGGACATCACCACCGACCTGTACGAGGCGATGGCCGTCGACGGCGCCTCGGCGGCCCGGACCTTCGCGCAGCTGGTCCTGCCGCTGTCCCGCGGCGGGCTGTCCACCATCGTCGTCTTCTCGGCACTCCAGGCGTGGAACGGCTTCCTGTTCCCGCTGATCCTCACCCAATCCGAATCCACCAAGGTCGCCACCCTCGGCCTGTACAACTTCCAGACCCAGTACGGCATCAACGTGCCGGGCCTGCTCGCGGCCGTCGTGGTGTCGATGATCCCCGTCCTGATCGTGTACCTGTTCGCCCGGCGGGCCCTCATCCAGGGCCTGATGGGCGTTGGCGGAAAGTAGACGCGCACATGTCCCTGCCCGCGTGGAACGACCCTGCCCTGCCCGTGAACGACCGGGTGGAGGCACTCATCACCGCGATGACCTTGGAAGAGAAGACCGCCCAGCTGTCCGGCGTGTGGGTGGGCGCGGCCGCAGACGGCGGCGATGTCGCGCCGTACCAGCACGACATGGAGGAGCCGATCGACCTGGATGCCCTGCTGCCCAACGGGATCGGGCAACTGACCCGGCCCTTCGGCAGCGCGCCGGTCGACCCCGGGCTCGGCGCCCGGTCGCTGCTGCGCACCCAGCGCAAGATCGCCGCGGCGAACCGGTTCGGCATCCCGGCGATCGCGCACGAGGAATGCCTGGCCGGCTTCGCCACCTGGGGCGCCACCGCGTACCCGGTGCCGCTGGCCTGGGGCGCCACCTTCGACCCCGAGCTGATCCGGCGGATGGCCACCGCCATCGGCACCGACCTGCGCTCGGTCGGCATCCACCAGGGCCTGGCGCCCGTGCTGGACGTGGTCCGCGACGCGCGCTGGGGCCGGGTGGAGGAGACCATCGGCGAGGACCCGTACCTGGTCGGCGCCATCGGCACCGCCTACGTCCAGGGCCTCCAGTCGGCCGGGGTGATCGCGACCCTCAAGCACTTCGCCGGCTACTCCGCCTCGCGCGCCGGGCGCAACCACGCGCCGGTCGCGATGGGGCCCCGGGAGCGCGCCGATGTGATCCTGCCGCCGTTCGAGATGGCCGTCCGTGACGGGCGGCCCGGCTCGGTGATGCATGCCTACACCGACACCGACGGCATCCCCTCGGCCGCCGACGAGGCGCTGCTGACCGGGCTGCTGCGCGGGACGTGGGGGTTCGCCGGCACCGTGGTCGGGGATTACTTCGGGGTGGCGTTCCTGCGCACCCTGCACGGCATCGCCGGGAGCTGGTCGGAGGCGGCCGGGCAGGCGCTGCTGGCCGGGGTGGACATCGAGCTGCCCACGGTGAAGACCTTCGGCGAGCCGCTTGTCGAAGCGGTTCGCAGCGGCGAGGTCGACGAGGAGCTGGTCGACCGGGCGCTGCGCCGGGTGCTCACCCAGAAGGCCGAACTCGGCCTGCTGGACCCGGACTGGGACCCGACGCCGTCGGCGCTGGTCGGCTCCGAGCTGCCGGGCGGCCCGGGCACCGTCGACCTGGACACCGACGCCAACCGGGACCTGGCCCGGGAGGTGGCCGAGCGGTCGGTGGTGCTGCTGGCCAACAACGGCGTGCTGCCGCTGGCCGCCCCGGCGCGGTTGGCGGTGATCGGCCCGAACGCCGACGAGCCGCTGGCGCTGCTCGGCTGCTACTCCTTCCCGGTCCACGTTGGCGTGCAGCACCCGAGCGTGCCGCGCGGCATCGAGCTGCCCACGCTGGTCCAGGCGCTGCGCTCGGAACTGCCACGGACCGAGGTGGTGACCGCTGCCGGCACCAGCGCCGGTGGCGGCGAGACCGGCGAGATCGCGGCCGCGGTCGAGCTCGCCCGTACCGCCGATGTGGTGATCGCCGCGCTGGGCGACCGGTCCGGGCTGTTCGGGCGGGGCACCAGCGGCGAGGGCTGCGACGCGCCGACCCTCGCGCTGCCCGGCGCGCAGCAGCAGTTGCTGGAGGCGTTGATCGCCACCGGGCGGCCGGTGGTGGCCGTGCTGATCAGCGGCCGGCCGTACACGCTGGGGTGTGCCGTCGACGGTGCCGCGGCCGTGCTGGCCTCGTTCTTCCCGGGTGAGGAGGGGGCCGGCGCGCTGGCCAGCGTCCTCAGCGGGCGGGTCGCGCCGGAGGGGCGGCTGCCGGTGAGCGTGCCGGCGCACGCGGGCGGGCAGCCGGGGACGTACCTGGCGGCACGGCTGGACCAGCGCAGCGAGGTGTCCAACCTGGACCCGACGCCGGCCTTCGGCTTCGGGCACGGGCTCACCTACACCAGCTTCGAGTGGTCCGACCTGCGGCTGGAGGACGCGCGGGTGAGCACCGGCGGCATGCTGCGGGCGCGGCTGGTGGTGACCAACACCGGCGAGCGGGCCGGGACCGAGGTCGTCCAGGTCTACCTGCACGACCCGGTCGCCACGGTGGTACGGCCGGTGCAGCGGCTGATCGGGTTCGCCCGGGTGCCGCTGCGGGCCGGGGACAAGGCCACGGTGGAGTTCGCGATCCCGGCCGACCTGGCCGCCTTCACCGGGCGGGACGGCGTACGGGTGGTGGAGCCGGGCGAGCTGGAGCTGCGCTTCGCCGCCGCCAGCACCGACCCGCGGCTGGCCGCTACGGTCGAACTCACCGGGCCCACCCGCGCGGTCGACCACCGCCGGGCGCTGCACCCGACCGTCACCGTCCATACCTGACACCCCCCGATCGTGGGTCCCGGTCCTGGTGGGGGGCCGGGACTCACCCTTCTGGACTCACCGTCTGGGCCGCGCCTGTTGCGGACGCGGCGATGGCAGCTTGTGCCCTATTTGTTGGGATTAGCGGCTTACGTACGCGACGATCTGTGGCCGGTGCCGGTACGAGGGGGGACGGTCGATGGGTCGGTTGCGGGCTGGAATCGTGGTGGGGGCTGTTGCCGGGGCGGTGCTCGTCTCGCCGGGCGCGGCTGGGGCTGCTGGTACGGGGCCTTCGTTGGCGGGGCGCGTGGTTGCGGCCGGGGCCGGGTGGCGGGTCGCGTACGCGGCGGAGCTGCGCGGGTTGCCGGCGGTGGCGCAGCGGCGGCTGGTGGGATCGGTGGTGTGGGGGGACGTCGTCGCCGGCACCGCCGAACTGCCCGCGCGGCTGGAGTTGCGCGGCGATGTGACCGTGCTGGCCCGGCGGATCGCCTACCCCGCAGGCGTTCTGCACGTCCAGGCGCACGGGCACACGCTGCGGCTGCTGGCCGTGGAGCCGGCCGCCGCGGCGCTGGAGCCGGTCGTGATCGACATGAGCGGCGCTGCCGGGTTGCGCGGATTCCCCGGCGGGCCAGGTTTTTCCGGCGTGCCGGGGCAGGCGGGCGACCGCGGCCGGGAGGGCGACGCGTACGAGTGCAGCGGCGGCCCCGGGTACGACGGGGGCGGCGGCGAGGACGGCGGTGCAGGCACCGGGGGCGGCGACGCGGGCGGCGGCGGGCCGGCCGGGGAGATCGAGCTGGACATCGCCGACGGCTCCACCACGCGGTACCAGTTGCTGGCGCGCGGCGGCGCGGGCGGCATCGGCGGCGACGGCGGGCCGGGTGGGGAGGGTGGCGACGGCGGCTGGGGCGGGCCCGGCGGCGACGGCTTCCCGTACTCGGCGGAGTTCCCGCCCTGCGACGGCGGGTACGGCGGCGCGGGCGGCAACGGAGGCAACGGCGGCGACGGCGGCAGCGGTGGCGCGGGTGGGCCCGGCGGACCCGGCGGGACGGTCGCCGTCACCTACCCCTCGGTCGGGTACGACCCGGGCTGGATCTCGGTGGATGTGGCCGGCGGTTCCGGCGGCGGTGGCGGCTCCGGCGGGTTCCCCGGGCGGCCGGGCCAGGGCGGGATCGGCGGCCCGGGCGGTCGGCCGGGCTACAGCGGCGGGCGCGACGGCGTACCCGGGCCTGGTGGCCGGACCGGCATCCCCGGCACCACCACGATGGGGTCGCAGGGCTCGGACGGCCCGCCCGGGACCTCCAGCGTGACCGCGCGCGGCGGGGCGTTCTCGCTGGCGGTCACGCCGGCCACGGCCACGGTGGAGGCCGGCAACGCGGTGGGTACGACCGTCAGCACCGCGGGTTCGGGCAAGCCGGAGACGATCGCCCTCGGCGCCAGCGGCCTGCCGGCGGGCGCGACCGCCAGCTTCAGCCCGGCCACGGTCGGCACCGGCGGCGCGGCCACGCTGAAGATCGACACACTGGCCGGGGTACACCCGGGGCGGTACCCCCTGACGGTATCGGGCACCGCGCCGTCCGGGACCGTGTCGAGGGTGTTCGTGCTGACCGTGCTCGGCCCGGTGACCGGCTGCTCGGTCCGCGACGACACCGACGTCCCGATCCCGTCCGACAACATCGGCATCGCCGAGATCGCCATCCGCGGCTGCGCGATCGACGGCCCGGTCACCGCCACCGTGGAGGTGCACGTCGTACACCCGCGGCGCGGCAGCCTGTACGTCTGGCTGCGCCGGCCCGACCAGCTCGAGCACCCGGAGCTGACCGAGCGGCTGAAGGACTTCGACCAGGCCGACCAGACACCGAACCTCGACGCCACCTACTACGTACGACCCTCCACAGTGGACTCCCCCGACGGCACCTGGGGGTTGGCGGTGCTGCCGGTCTACGGCGGCGCCGGCTACATCGACTCCTGGCGGCTCACCCTGGCCGCCGCCGCCCCGGCGCCGGCACCCGGCCCGTACCAGCTGGTGGCCACCCACTCCGGCAAGTGCCTGACGGTCGCGGGCGCCTCCCCGGCCAACGGCGCGCGCGTGGTGCAGGGCAGCTGCGGCGCCGGCCAGCACCAGCGGTGGGCGATCGAGCCGGTGACCGAGGGCGTCCACCACGTCTACCGGCTGGTGGCCCAGCATTCGGGCCGGTGCCTGCGCATCCTGTACGCCGGCACCGCCGAGGGGTTGCCCACCGAGCAGCGCTCCTGCGACCCGCCGCTGCAGGCGCTCCAGGAATGGTGGCTGCTGCCCGCCGGCCACGGCACGTACGCCCTGGTGCACAGCTATTCCGGCCGGTGCCTGGGCATCGCGGCCGCCTCCCCCGCCGACGGCGCCCCGGCCCAGCAGTCGGCCTGCCTGCTCACCGACGACCAGCGCTGGCAGCTGACCTAGCACCTAGCATTGGCGTGGTGCCGCCGGTGTTCATCAACTACCGGGTCCGGGAGCAGGCGGGGTACGCCGCGCTCCTGGACCGGGCGCTGACCGAGCGGTTCGGCCCGGACACCGTCTTCCGCGACTTCCGGTCCGTACGGCCGGGCGACGACTTCGTCCGCGAGATCCTCGGCACGCTCCGGTCCGCGACGGCGCTGCTGGCGGTCATCGGGCCCGGCTGGACGGTGCGGGGCGCCGACCAGGACTGGGTGCACCGGGAGCTGGCCGAGGCGTTCGCGGCCGGCGTCCGGGTCATCCCGGTGCTGGTCGAGGACGCCGGGTTGCCCAGGGAGGCGGAGCTGCCGCCGGACATCGCCGCCCTGGGCCGGTGCCAGGCGCTGACGATCCGGTACAGCAACGTCGAGGAGGACCTGGAACGGGTCGTGACCGCGATCGGCCGGCTGCTGCCGGCGCGTACGCCCGAGCACGTCACGGTCCACCGGCTGCCCGGGAGCGGCTGCCGGGTCGGCGTGGTGAACGGCACCATCCGGCGGGTCCGGTTCGCCGATGTCTGGGTCAATCCGGAGAACACCGACATGGAAATGGCCCGGATCAGCGAGTTCTCGGTCTCGGCCATCATCCGGTACGGCGGCGCCCGGCTGGACGCCGCCGGGCGGGTCACCGCCACCCGGAACGCCCCGGCCGGCTTCCCCGACCGCGCGGCCCTCGACCGGGTCCTCGCCAGCGACGGCGACCT
>Ga0081455_10000400_pt1 | contig 57211 bp, 52 predicted proteins | sample TabmetS3T2R1_FD_70207 | JGI IMG/M metagenome (GOLD analysis project Ga0081455, IMG submission 70207) | Tabebuia heterophylla rhizosphere microbial communities from the University of Puerto Rico - S3T2R1 | ecosystem: Host-associated > Plants > Roots > Rhizosphere ...
GAGAACAACCCTCGGTCGATTGTGCCAATAGCCTGATTGGCAAGAGCTGGTTGGTTACGGGAACCTAGTATGACTGAGTCATAAATTAGCACTGAGTCACTCCGCCGCAGCATCTGTTTCGCGAGAATCGCTTACTTGGCGAGCCTAATTTTCAGCGGGGGCTGATATGGGTCGCCGACTGGTAGACGGGAGCGAGGCTCGCTTCGCGGCCTTTATCGAGGAATTGGCAAGCGTCATCGGCCACGCGGATCGGGTGGCCCCGCTTGAGGCCTATTGCATAGGCCTGTTGCTGCCGTGTGAACGCAAGAGCGTCGAGCCGATGGCGGCAATAACGGCGCCAGCGCGGGTTTCGGCGCAGCATCAATCGCTGCTGCATTTCGTCAGCCAAGGAGGTTGGTCGGACGAGGTGATCCTGGGCAAGGTGCGTGACATGGTGGTGCCGGAGATGGAACGGCACGGACCGATCAAGGCGTGGATCATTGATGATACGGGCTTTCCCAAGCAGGGGAAGCATTCAGTCGGCGTGGCGCGCCAATATTGTGGCCGGCTCGGCAAGCAGGACAATTGCCAGGTTGCGGTGATGCTGTCGCTAGCCAATCATCATTCGAGCCTGCCGGTCGCCTATCGCCTGTATCTGCCCAAGGAGTGGGCGGAAGACGGAGAACGTCGGCGGAAGGTCGGTGTGCCCGATGACATGGCTTTCGAGACCAAGACAGAAATTGCGCTGGCGCAAGTGCGCTGGGCGTGCGAGGCGGGTCTGCCGCGCGGCGTGGTGTTGATGGATGCTGGTTACGGCGCCAGCACCGAGTTGCGCGGGAGCATAGCGGCATTGGGATTGACGTATGTTGCCGGCATTCTGCCGAACACCACGGTGTGGACATCTGGCGCAGAGCCGTTGCCAGCAAAGCGATGGTCGGGACGCGGGCGACCGACGAAACTGATGCGCCGCGACGCCAAGCATCAGCCGATTTCGGTCAAGGAACTGGCGCTCAAGTTGCCCTCGAGCGCCTGGCGCAAGGTCACGTGGCGTGAAGGTGCTGCGGCGCCGCTCTCCTCACGGTTTGCACGCATGAGGGTCCGCGTAGCGCATCGCGATTACAGGCTAAGCGAAAGACGCCCAGAAGAATGGCTGCTCGTTGAGTGGCCGAAAGGAGAGAAGGAACCGACCAAGTATTGGCTTTCAACTCTTGCTGACGACATCAGCTTTCATCGACTGGTCGATTACGCCAAGCTACGCTGGCGTATCGAGCACGACTATATGGAGCTCAAGCAGGAGGTTGGGCTTGGCGACTTCGAAGGACGAGGATGGCGCGGGTTCCACCATCATGCCACGATGTCAATCGCGGTTTATGGCTTCCTGATCTCCGAGAGGGGAGCTTTTCCCCCCTCAGCATCAATTGCCAAAGTTCTCTTCCCGGAACTTGCCCTTCCCGAGGGTTATCGACCCCGAGGCTCCGCCGCTGCGGCCTGAGCGCCACGTGCCGAATTCGATTGCAACTCTGCGACGACAACTAATCGTCAAGCTCGTCGCGAGCCTATCTCGATGTCCATGCTGTGCAGCGAAAAATTCAGCACGTTTACGTCGTAATTTGTGACACAGTACAACTAGGATTGCTGACAGAAAGTCTGCTTGTTTGGGTTTGCGATCAGGTGCAACAAACAGCGCAACAAACCAGAAACTCGACCAGTTCGCCGCCAACTCGTGCCTGATGTTGCCGCCCGACAGGATGGTGAAGCGAAGGTAGCTGGATTGAGCAATCGAAGCCCTCACTCAATGAATGCGTCCTAGAGAAGCTCGGCATGATCGACTGGCCACCGGACGACAACGAGGAGGTCGGCTTCCGCCACTCGGCACCATGCTTGCGGAGCTCGCATCCGCTGATGCTCCGCGGCGCCGAGAGCTGCTGGCTGCGATATCAGACCTGTCCTGGAAAATCGGCCCAAACGCCGCGGCGGCAATCCCCGCGCTGATCGATTGGCCGCTCGGTGGGGACCGCGAGACGGAAGACAAAGTTTGCTACGCGCTCAGCAACTGTGCACCCGCCAGCGTTGCTCCGCTCTTGGAGCTGCTCAACCATCCGTCCGAGCTGGCGCGGCAGCGTGCCTGCCACGCGCTGAGGCTGGTCGGCCAGGGCGTAGGCGATCGCCTCATTCCTGCCGCTGACGCCTTGCTGGCGCGGCTTCGGGATAGATCCGACGCTGTGCGCGGGGAGGCGGCGTTCGCGCTTGGCCTTCTCGGAGACCAGCGCGGGACAACGGTCGACCGGCTCATCGAGGTCGCTGGCACCGGCAGCACGTCCACCCGTGCCTCGGCCCTCCACGCCATCGGCAACGTCGGTCAAAGGCGGGCTGAAGAGGACCGGCTGCCCATTCGCCAGTGCCGCAAACGTCATTCTCGCCGCGCTCGACGACGGCGACGCGGATGTCCGCAAATCAGCCTGTTACGCACTGAAGCACCTTGGTCTGCCCGCGAGCCAGCATCTAGAGCGCATTCTCCACATTCTCGAGGCAGATGCATCGGGTGTCGTGCGAGATTGGGCGGCATCGCAGCTTCCGGTGCTTGCCGAGCGGGCCGACATTTTCGCTGCAACACCACTCGCTTCGGGTTCCAATGCGCCCGAGAGCTTTGAAAACATTCCAATTCACTTCGTTTTCGCTGCGTGCGCGCATATGGCGCAGAAAACAGCGTGTCCGATTTTTTCAGCCCGACCCGATTTCGTGAGCACCCATGGCCGCTCGACGAAGGGCGGCCGATGATGTACGTGCTGCTGATGCCCGCAAGAGAGCTCTGCCACCCAGTGCTTGTCCTCGTCCTGGTGGTAGCCCACGATGGTGCTGATAGGCGGATATACGAGAGTGCAGCCGTGACCATGCACAGCACCCTCAGTCATGCGCGCCAATTCGACGCGTTCCTTAGGGAGAATGTGCATGACCGTTTCACCAGCAGCGATGAGATAGTCGGCAATGATGCGTCGATGGCACCGCCACCACACGGCCTCCGCGCACATGATGGCGCATCGCTGTGCATGACCTGCCTCGCTTAGCTTGCGCAGGCCAACCCGGAACTCCTCGCCCATTGCGTAGTCGGCGTAGTTGTGAAAGCTATCGTTGTGCCAGAAGCCGTTGATGGTGGGGGAAATGGGGCTGCGGCTACGCAGGCCACCCAGCTCCGGAATATGCATATAATCGAGATCGAATGTCTTCAGCGTGATAGGCAGCATATCGCCGTTGTACTGCGAGTTCTTGCGAGAGCGAGGCACCGTCCGGACATCAATCACCAATTGCACCTGCTCCCCGCGCAGCGACTGAACGAACTCATCTATCGTGTGCGTCGAATGGCCGATCGTAAAGAAAGGGTTCATGGGATCGTGCTGCAAGCGCTATCAAGAACTCTCGGCCGATCGCGAAAACTGCCCAATCTTCTGCTTAAGCCTGCGCAGTTCCTCGAAGCGGGCCGTGACATCCCGTAGAATCGCGGCCATGCCGCTCATCCGCCCATGCGCGTCTCGGAGGGGAGTGATTGTGAACTCGAGCGAGACGTGCGAGCCGTCCTTACGCACCGCGGGCACCGCGAGAACATCGCCGCGAGCATATCGGCTTGCGCCGCTTGCCATAACCTGACGGTATCCCGCCCAGTGGCGCTCCCGCAGGCGCTCTGGAATAATGATGTCCAGTGATTGGCCGAGAGCATCATTTCTGCTGTAGCCGAAAATGCGCTCCGCTCCGGGATTCCAGAAACGGACGATGCCATCAGTATCCGCGACAATGATCGCGTCCGCCTCGGTTTCTAGAACGGCCTCAAGCAAAGAGGGTCCTATCGGTTTCCATGCTACGCTCCTGTCACTTTGGTGCGTAATAATCACTGGTGTCGGCTCGGTTCCAGATTCGGTACGAACAGAAGTCACGGTTAAGTGACATGTCCGCCCATTGCGGGTATCCCATCCATCGATCGGCCTTCGGCAAGGCCAGAGAGAGCTCTCCGGATGGGCATGAGATGGCAATTCTGCTCGAAGCTATGTTTGCCTGCCCCGGATAGCGCAGCTGCACGCGCCAGGTGCGACCGCCCTCCTGACGCAACTCAACGATCGATCCCATTTCCACCACACCAGGCGGCACGAGTGATCCAGGCTCAATGTGAGCTCGCTCGATTTCCGCCAGCAGCTCTTCACTTACTTGTTCGGTGACCGCCGCAGCGCATCCGCAGCAAGTCTCGTGAGCGAGCGTTCATCCGCCTCACTCACAATGACGTGAGAGTTGAGCCCGTTGGGCTCCGTGGTACTCATCGCTGCTCCTCGGCGTTCAAGAGCTCAGGTGTGCAGCCGGTGGAGATAACCGGCACGAGCTCACTGGCGGGGAATGTTTGATCGAGCGCCTGGTTCCGATCCAGCGATAGAGGGCCGGTTTCTTCTGATTGTCGCGACGGGCTTTCATTCTTCTAAAGCTACGCGGCCTTGCAAACTCGCTCAGTGATTGCTGGGGGCAGGAACTGAGGTCAGTCTTTGCTCATTCACGCTTCCTGATCACACCACTGCAGGTACAGACCATTGTCATGGTCCGCCCGGCGACGTTGGAGATGATCTGCCGAGGGAAAGCAGACTTCGCCCGTCGGGGGGAAACGGGCCTCCTTCGTGCGCCAGGCGGAATCGAGGCGCGCCGCCTATTGCAACCTGTCGTCGAGTATGGATTGCGGGGAGCGCACGTTGGTTATCGTTGCAAGGCTTGCGGCCGAGCGAACCCAAGCTTCTGGAACTTCACGCATAAGGTTCAATGTGATCTGCTGGACGTCGCCGAAGCCACGGTGGTACTGCTCAATAGCCGTCTGGCAATAGTCGCAGTACACGCGTAGCATGGCGGGCAAGCTCGTGCAGGCTGCAAGCTGTCGAGGGAGCTTGAAATTCTCTTGGAGACGATGGTTAGTCAGGCCGACCCAGGTCGCGTTGATTGCAGCCAAGCTTCGAGACAGAGAGCCATGGAGCTCGAGCGGCGTCAGAGCGTGACAGTGCGCGAGAGCCGTTAAGCCTCCCGAAGCTCGCGTGCTTTGCTGAGAAGCTGCATCAATCATTTTTGAGCTCACGAGTTTCGCCCTTTCTTGCAAGGTTCCTCGGCCGGTACGCATCCGTCCTCGTGGCACTGTTGGACGTGGACATCTTCAGCAGAGTACCGTTTGAGGATTTCGATTGCGCGATGTTCCTGGTCTCGGGTCCAGGTTCGCACCCACAGCAGCAGACCGCCGCGGTCGAGATGCTCCTGGATACGGTGGGCATGGTGGTCACCAATCAATTTGGCGAGCCATGTACCTAGCAGACCGGCGGCTGTCGCACCGAGGGCCGCGGCTCCGGCGAGCGCCGCAAAGCCTCCACGTGCCGCCGCCACCGGACCTATCAGTATGCCCGCTGCGACGTACATGAGCGTGCCAATTACGGCTCCCTGGCCGTTACCGATAGCCTCGGGTGAGACGTAGGCAACACGCGGCATCCCTGGATCGTCCGCGAGGTCACTGGTTTTGCGGTAGATGTGGCCGAGCTTGGCCACGACGTCCGCCTCGCTTGCCAGCAAGCTCAGCGCCGAGCGATGAAAGCCCGAACGCAGAAGATCATCGATCGCATTCTGAAGATCGTCCGCGGAATGGAAGACCCCGACCGCTTCGCGAACCGTATCCTCCGCGGCAACGTCGGCCGCGGGCTCGCTAAAGCCTGCGATCGGTGCCGGACGATAGGTGGCTGGTGCGGGCGCTGGAGCGCACGTAAACCCGCTACTATCCAACGAGACGAGAGATGTGATGGCGGTCATGTCCACCTCCAGGGACCTATTTGCCTGTGGCCAAAATCTCATGCTCGCAACCAGCAGGCAAACGAATTTAATTGACTTTTGCATGCAGAATTATTGCTATGATGAAATGGACATCGAGCTCGCCAGAACTTTTTTAGAAATCGTTTCGACGGGCAGCTTCCTTCGCGCTGCCGAGCGCCTTCATGTCGGTCAGACGACCGTCAGCGCCCGCGTCAAGATGCTCGAGCAGCAGCTCGGTCGCACATTGTTCGTCCGCAACAAGGCGGGCGCCACGCTTACTCCGGCCGGGGAGCAGTTTCTTCGCTACGCACCGGCCTTCGTGCAGTTGTGGCAGCGAGCTCGACATCAGGTCGCGGTTCCTGAAGGTCATCGCGCGGTTTTGGTTGTGGGGAGCGAGGTCAGCCTTTGGCAGCCTTTGCTGCTCGATTGGGTGGCTTGGATGCGAGGATCGCTTCGCGACATTGCACTGCGCGTGCACGTCGATGTGCCTCAGGATTTGATCACCCACGTTGCATCAGGAGTTGTTGATGTGGCCATCATGTATGCGCCGCAACACAGACCTGGGCTGAAGATTGATCTGATCATGGAGGAGACGCTCGTACTCGTGACCACGGATGCACAGGGTCGCCTCAGGGAAGGGAAAGACTACGTTCACGTAGATTGGGGTCCCGAATTCACGCTTCATCATGGCATGAGCCTTCCGGACGTCACGTCGAACGTTTCCGTTAACCTGGGTCCACTTGGGCTCAACTATGTGCTGCAGGTCGGCGGCTCAGGGTACTTCAGGATGCGCGCGGTGGCACCGCACCTCGCCGCAGGTCGTTTACACGTCGTACGTGGTATGCCTCAGTTCTCATACCCGATTTACTCCGTGCAATCGGCAAGCGCCGACGAGGCCATTGTGGCCCCGGCGCTCGCCGGCTTACGTGCGGTATCAAAAGTGGACAAGATTCCATCGTCGCGACCCGTTCGCCGCAATGTGAAACGACCGCGCCGTTAGTGATAGAAGTCGCACTAGACGCCCGCGGTGCTTCTGATTTATGGCTTCGTCCTCGAGCACGGTTTGATGGTCGTCCTGATGGTTTTAAATTTGGACAAGCACCGATGAGGGGTTAAGATCAAGATCTTGTGTTCGGCAACGTCAGCATTATCGAGGCAGGACCAACGTCTGCGCGGTCCTTGGCCGAACCGAACCGATTGGCAGGGAGGACCCGCGTCTCTTGGGCCGCAGCGGAAAGACGCGCCCACCAGCCATCGCCAGATCCCGTGAATCGCCGCTGGTCGGCCTTGAACTGTGATGCCGGATCTTTTCACGAACCTCGGGTTGGTGGCTCGTCGCCGGCACCTCCGGTTCGTCACGCGTAGTGTAATAATTTCCGCGGAGGCGCGCGGAAATGCCCCCTGTATCTTGGCATAGCCGGCATGTGCAGACACCGAGTTGCACGGCCTCTGCGTGCAGGGGCTGTTCCCGGCCGTGAGTCTCGAGGCCCGTCTCGTCGCGTGGCAGCTCTATCCGTTTATGACAGGATTACGGCTCTATATCGGATCGCTCACCGGAAAGGTGTCCCTATCGGCTGATCAAGCCCCCGGTCAGTTCGCGCTTTGAATTTGATGCAGCTTGAATTGAAGCGCCGGTTGACGCGATGGCGTTTTGTTTTTTCCAAGAAAGTACCTGTCTTCGCAACTGGACCTTTCCAGATTTGCTTCTGCTGTTTTCGCTCACGCGTCTATTCGCGCTCAAGTCGTCGCAGCACGCCTGAAGCTTCTTTCGCAGGAAGCTTGCAAAGAGAGAGCGCGAGGTCCCAATTGTTCGCACGTGCCATCACCCAGGTGGGTTGCACGCGACTGGCGGCGGCCCTCAAAATGCTCCTCCTGGGCCCAGCCCATGCGACCCGAAATCGAAGGGTGCGTGGGCCGCGTCGTCGATCGCGGTCTTTCAACTTGCCCGAGGTTTCCGAACCCAGAGGACCGTGAGCCGACGCACTTCACCGTTAGTGGTTTTCCAGCTAATGGAGTCTCCGGTCCGAAGTCCGATTAGCGCTGTTCCGACCGGTGTCAAAATCGATATCTTGCGCTGAGAAATGTCTGCATCTTCGGGGTAGACGAGCGTCACGTTCTGGACCTTTCCCGTCTTTTCATCGCGGAACTTCACCTCACTGTTCATGCACACGGTGTTCGGCGAGTGCTCGCCCTCGTTGAGCACACGCGCGCGTTCGATCTCGCGGGCCAATTCGTCGGCGAGATCTTGCATGCGTTTGCTGGCTGCATATGCCAGGGCGGACAAGCGCTTATAGTCCTCGGCCGAGAGAATGATGATGGGATTGGCGTGCGGTTCCTTCATAGCGCTTCCAATTTTCATTTCCTGCCTCCTATGCGGCGTCGATCCGCCAGGCGGCGGAAGGTGTGGGGATGACTACAAATGGCGGGCGCGCAGGGTCGATCGTGCTGCCCGATGCACGACGATGCATATGTTGAACTCGTGATCTCGCGGCTTAAGTCGCCACAGCTCAGGCGTTGCCAATGTCAGGTGGTCTTGAGGTCCCCGAGCTCGCGAAGGCGGCGCTGAGCTCGGGGCTAAGTGCCCGCGATCAGATTGCCCGCATGACACAGGCCGCGTCGGAAGGTCGCGAAGCTGAACATGCTTGTAACGTAGGCGCTCCGAGGCAAATGTCAAATTGCTGCTCGAGCCGCGCGCCTGACCAACTTTGCCGGATCGGAGAATTAGCAGCCGGCCTTCGCTTTCTGCACGTGTCTTCCTCAGGCCTGGCCCTCCCCGATTCATCATAAGTGTAGTGTATGTGATGCTGAAGTCGTGGTGTGGCCCGGGCACGAGATGGTGAGTTCTTCCGAAACGCTGCTGATTGCGATCATCGCGCTTCCCTTTGTGGGGAGCTGCCTGGCCATGGTGTTCCGCGCCAATGCGCGGAACGCCGAGGCGTACCTGGCCGGCTTCATTGCTCTGATAGCTCTGGTCACGGTGATCGCGACCTACCCGCGGGTCGTGCTGACGGAGTCGTGCGATACGAGGCGCGCGCGGCGGTCTCGCAATCGCCGATGAGGCCGTAATCTTCGATACTGGCAAACGCGCGGGGCGTCCGTGCAAAGAATGCCCGCTCCATTTAGGTGCCCAGTCTTGACGGGATACGCGCCAATCTTGACCGGAACAACTCATCTGGGCCTGCATTTTATGATTGGGCGGGGGCCTCATACCAGGAGTTTTTGGCAGAAAGTCAGGAGATCTCCATGGCCACAGAAAAATCGAAGCCGCAGGGGCCAGATCTCGGGCAGGGCGTCCCCCTCGGCGATATTCCCGATGGAGGCATGCTTGCCGGGCATGTGGGCGACGATGGCGTTCTCATCGCGCGCCGCGGCAATCAATTCTTCGCAATTGGCTCGACCTGCTCGCATTACGGCGGGCCGCTCGCCGCCGGATTGATCGTTGACGATACAGTGCGATGTCCTTGGCACCATGCCTGCTTCAGCCTGCGTACCGGCGAGGCAATCGGAGCGCCCGCCTTCAATCCGATGGCGTGCTGGCGCGTCGAGACGCATGGCGGCAAAGTGTTCGTACGCGAAAAGAGCGAGCGGGCCGATTGGCGCAAGCCGATCGAGGGTCGATCCGGGCCCGGAAAACCGGAACGCGTGGTGATCGTGGGCGGGGGCGCCGCGGGATTCGCGGCGGCCGAGATGCTGCGGCGTGAAGGATTTGCCGGCCTCGTGACGTTGCTCTCCTCTGATGAGACCGCCCCCTACGATCGCCCGAATTGCTCTAAGGACTACCTCGCGGGAAATGCGCCGGAAGACTGGATGCCCTTGCGCGCCGCCGAATTCTATCAGGAACAGTCGATCGATCTCCAGCTTCGCACCGAGGTGACGGAGATCGATGCGAAGGCTCGTGTGGTGACGCTTGCGGGCGGACGCAGCCTGCCGTTCGACAAATTGCTCCTCGCGACTGGCGCTGAGCCGGTTCACCTCGATATCCCCGGCGCCGATCAATCACACATTCATCTGTTGCGCTCGCTCGGCGATGCCCGGGCCATCATCGCCACGGCCAAAGCGGCGCGTCGAGCCGTCGTACTGGGCGCTAGCTTTATCGGGCTCGAGGTCGCGGCTGCCCTGAGGACCCGCGAACTGGACGTGCATGTGGTGGCACCGGACCGGCGGCCGATGGAGCGCGTGCTCGGCCCCGAGTACGGCGAGTTCATTCGCGGGTTGCACGAAGAGCACGGCGTCGTCTTCCATCTCGAGGAGACGGCAACCGCGATCGATGGAAAAGACGTCAAGTTGAAAGGCGGAGCAACATTGTCGGCTGACCTTGTGGTCGTCGGCATCGGCGTGCGGCCTAGAATAGAGCTCGCCGAGCGTGCCGGCCTTAAGATCGACCGAGGCGTCGTCGTGAACGAATACCTGGAGACGAGCGCACCGGGAATTTTTGCGGCTGGCGACATTGCCCGTTGGCCGGATCCTCACTCGGGCGGCAGTCTTCGCATTGAACATTGGGTCGTTGCCGAACGCCACGGCCAGACCGCGGCGCGAAACATTCTCGGACAACAAGTACGATTTTCTGACGTTCCGTTCTTCTGGAGCCAGCATTACGACGTGCCGATCAATTACATCGGCCACGCCGAGAAATGGGATAAGACCGAAATCGAGGGCGACATCAAAGGGCGCGATTGCCTGGTGCGCTATCGCCGAGGCAAAGAGGTTCTTGCGGTTGCCTCAATTTACCGCGACCTCGAGAACCTCAAGGAAGAAGCCGCGATGGAGCGGTGCGTCGGCGGTCGCTCTCGAGAGAGTGTTGCATAAATCCGCTGGGAATTGTTCCCCCGGGGCATTTGAAGAGAGGTCCAATTCCGATGCAGGACCCACCATCCGAGAGCAGACAACTAAATGCCCTGGGCGGACAAGAATTGTCTCGTCTCAATGCCTATTGGCGGGCCGCTAACTATCTGTCGGTTGGGCAGATCTATCTCCTCGACAATCCACTGCTGTTGGAGCCGCTGAAACCTCAGCATATCAAGCCCCGCCTGCTGGGACACTGGGGCACGACCCCTGGGCTCAATTTCATCTATGCCCATCTCAACCGCGTCATCAAGGCTCGTGACCTCAACATGATCTATATCTGCGGTCCCGGCCACGGTGGTCCCGGCATGGTGGCCAACACGTATCTTGAAGGAACCTACAGCGAAATTTATCCATCGATCCGGCAGGACGCCGACGGAATGCGTCGTCTCTTTCGACAGTTCTCCTTTCCAGGTGGAATTCCCAGCCACGCAGCGCCGGAAACGCCCGGCTCGATTCATGAAGGCGGTGAGCTCGGCTATGCGCTTGCGCACGCTTACGGCGCCGCACTCGACAACCCGGATTTGATCGCCGCGTGCGTCGTTGGCGACGGCGAGGCCGAGACCGGCCCGCTCGCGGCGTCCTGGCACTGTAACAAGTTCCTTGATCCGGCTTCGGACGGCGCCGTGCTGCCGGTCCTGCACCTCAACGGTTACAAGATCGCCAACCCGACAATCCTCGGCCGGATGCCCGATGACGAGCTCATCAGCCTGTTTCGTGGCTACGGTTATGAACCAATCACAGTCGCGGGCTCCGAGCCGCGCGCGATGCACCAGCGCATGGCGGCTGTCCTCGATAAGGTGATCGACGATATCCATTCGATTCAGCAGCAGGCGCGGACGAACGGCGGCAAACGCGACGACGCGGCGCAACCACCACGTTGGCCTCTCATCGTCTTATGCAGCCCGAAGGGCTGGACAGGACCGAAGGAAGTCGATGGCAAGAAGGTCGAAGGGTTTTGGCGAGCTCACCAGGTCCCCATCGATAACGCGCGCAACAATCCGGAACACCTGCGCCTCCTCGAGGAATGGATGCGCAGCTACCGGCCGCAAGAGCTGTTCGGCGAAACGGGGCGCTTGGTTTCGGATGTCGCCGCTCTGGCTCCGACCGGGGAGCGGCGGATGGGCGCAAACCCGCACGCGAATGGCGGTCTGCTCAAGCGCAAGCTCCGCCTGCCAGACTTTCGAACCTACGCCGTGGACGTCCACGGTCCGGGGACATCGCAGGCGGAAGCAACGCGCGTCTTGGGGTCCTTCTTGCGCGACGTCGTGCGCCTGAACGCCGAAAGTTGCAATTTCCGTTTGATGGGTCCCGACGAGACCGCATCCAATCGCCTCGACTACGTCTTTGAGGCGACTGATCGCGTTTGGATGGAGGAGATAGAGCCCTACGATGTCCATCTCGGCCGGCAAGGCCGCGTCATGGAAGTGCTCAGTGAGCACCTTTGCCAAGGCTGGCTCGAAGGGTACTTGCTGACCGGCCGCCATGGCCTGTTCGCTTGTTACGAAGCCTTCGTCCACATCGTCGATTCGATGTTCAACCAGCATGCCAAGTGGCTGAAGGTAGCGCGTGCGCTACCCTGGCGCCGGCCCATCGCGTCTCTCAATTACCTGCTGACCTCACACGTGTGGCGGCAAGACCATAACGGGTTCAGCCATCAGGATCCGGGCTTCGTTGACCTCGTGCTCAACAAGAAAGCGGACATCGTGCGCGTGTATCTGGCCCCCGATGCGAACTGCCTGCTCTGGGTCATGGATCACTGCCTGCGCACCTACGACCGCATCAATGTAATCGTGGCGGGCAAGCAGGCAGCCCCGCAATGGCTGACCATGGACGAGGCGATCAAGCACTGCGATGTCGGGATCGGAATCTGGGACTGGGCCTCCAACGACCCGGATGGCAGCGAGCCCGATGTGGTGATGGCCTGCGCCGGCGACGTTCCAACGCTCGAGACGATCGCGGCGGTCGGGCTGCTGCGCAAGCATCTGCCCGACCTGAAGATCCGCGTCGTGAACGTCATCGACATCATGACGCTGCAGCCCAAGGAGGCGCATCCGCACGGGATCAGCGATGCCGAATTCGACGGGCTGTTCACGCTGGATCGGCCGGTGATCTTTGCCTACCATGGATATCCCTATCTCATTCATCGTCTGACCTATAAGCGCAAAAATCATGACAACATGCACGTGCGGGGATTCAACGAGGAAGGCACCACGACGACGCCATTCGACATGGTCGTGCTCAACAGACTGGATCGCTTCCATCTCGCAATGGACGTGATCGAACGCGTACCGGGTCTTGGCTCCAAGGCCGCTCACGTGAAGCAGCATTTCCGCGACCAGCTGACTCAGCATCGCAATTACGTTGACCAGCATGGCGAAGATATGCCGGAAATCCAAAACTGGAGCTGGCCATACAAAACCAAGTCGCGCGCCGCGGGCGGTTGACCGTTGCTGAGCACGGCACCCTAGTGGAGCGGTCCCGGCCAGCCGACATCCTTACCCTCAACACCAGATCGTCGAGTCTCAAGTTCTCCCTGTGGCATTCAGCGACCGGAATCGACCTGCAGGAGCTTTTGCGCCGCGAGGTCGAGAAGATCAGCATTGCCCCGCATCTCTCTGCGCGGGAACCCGGCGGCGACGTGATGATCGACAGCAGCTTTGGCGAACCTGGGAAAAGGTCACCCAGGAGGATCATCAAGGCTATTCAGGGTGGCAGTTAGGCGAGGTTATTGCATTGTCACGGTTCTGCGACCGACGGTCGTTTTTGCTAACTCGTTCCGATGGGAACTCAAGGCTTCCTGCTCCGGCCGGCTGCGGCCACTCCCTGCGAAATGAGATCGGCAAGATGCGAGGCCACTGAACACGTAAGCCCTTAGCGCCCCAATCATCGCGACATGATGTCACTCGCATCGCTTGCGTCGCCCTCTCGCTCCTCATGCAGGAGAAATCGCTCGACCGCCTTGGCAAAGCCTTCGCGTTCGTAGGAGTCGGTCACGACGTCCGCCTGCCTCTGCACGTCCTCGGATGCATTGCCCATGGCGATGGAGAGGCCGGAGCGCTTGAACATCAGAACGTCGTTGGGCTGGTCTCCGATCGTGGCGATCTCGCTCGCCGGAACACTCAACTCGCGCGACAGGTAGTCGAGGACAAAGCCTTTATTGGCGTCGCGGTGCGTCACGTCGAGATAGTAGGGCTGCGAGCGTGCGGCGGTGGCGCGGCTGCCGAGCGCCTTCTGGACGTCAGCCTCGCACTGGTGCACGCGACAGAGATCGTCGCTCACGCCGACGATCTTGACCGCCCGCGACAGCATGTTCTCGTCGAACGCCTTCACAACTTTGGGCTCGAACTGAACGGTGCGGCCTTCGCGGTCGACGTGTGGCGCCTCGGCGTCTCGGATCAGCCAATCGTTGCCGGCATAGACCCACCCGTCGAGGCCATGGCTGGCGATCAAGTCGAGCGCCTGCTTGGCGGCGTCGATGGGCAAGAGCTTCTCCTCGATAATGGACAGATCCGGGTGGACGAAGAGGCCGCCGTTGAATCCCGCCACCGGGGTGTCGATCGCGAGTGGTGCGATGAGCATCGCCATGCCCTTGGGCGGCCGGCCGCTGGTGATGGCAAAACGGATGCCCTTGTCATACAGGCTGTGCACCGCGTTGAGGGCGCGCTCGGTCAATACCTTGTCACGCGTCACCAGGGTGCCGTCAACGTCGGCGAGCAGCAGCGATACTTTTCCAAATGTGTCGACCAAGACAATAGTGCCTTCTTGCATCAGCCTCTGCGCATCGCGCTCTGGCGCAGGTTCAAAATCGCGGCCGCATAGTCGTGCGATTTGAAGATCGCGGAACCGGCCACGATAGCATCGGCGCCGGCATGCACGGCTTGCCTGGCGCTTTCGACGTCCTGCCCACCGTCCACCTCGATCCAGGGATCGAGGTTTTTCAGCCGACACAAGCGGCGAAGCTCGCCGATCTTCGGCAAGGTCTCGGGCAAGAACTTCTGGCCGCCGAAGCCGGGATTGACTGTCATCACCAGGATGACATCACAGAGATGCAATACGTGTTCGGCGAAGGACACAGGGCTTGCGGGGTCCAGCACCACCCCGGCTTTCCGGCCGAGCTCGCGCACGCGCGAGAGCACCCGGTGCAGATGGATGGTGGACGAGGGCTCGCATTGCACGAGCAGGTGGTCGGCACCGGCGCGCACGAAGTCTTCAAGGTAACGCTCCGGCTCGACGATCATGAGGTGCACGTTGAGTGGTTTCCTGGTCGCTCGGCGCACGGCTTCGATGACGACCGGTCCAAACGAAATGTTGGGGACGAATCTCCCGTCCATGACATCTACGTGGATCCAGTCCGCGCCCGCCGCATCAACGGCCTGCACCTCCTCGGCAAGGCGACCGAAATCGGCGGCAAGAATTGAAGGCGCAATCACGAGGCGGCTCATGCAATTCGTTCATTTCCCGAGGCGTCGAGAATGTACCGCTCGATGGCTCGCGCGAATCCATTCTCATTATTCGAGTGTGTAACGTAGTTCGCCTGCCGCTTCACCTCAGGGCTTGCATTTCCCATGGCAATCGACAGGCCAGCCCTACGGAACATCGCGAGGTCGTTTTCCATATCGCCCAGCACGACAATGGCTGCGGGTGGAACAGCGAGACGATTAGAAAGGACGTCGATGACGGTTCCTTTGTCGACATTGGGCGCCGTAACATCGAGATAATAGGGCTGCGACCGGGCGACCGAAGCCTGGCCGGCCAAAGTCTCACGCATCGCCACTTCACATTCCGCGAGGCACTCAAAATCCATGCTGGAGCCGACGATCTTGGCGGCGCGCAAAAGATAGGCACCGAAATCACCGACAACGAACGGTTCGGCTTGGATCGTTTGCCGCTCACGCGGGACATAGTCGCCGGCTGGATTGCGCACGAGCCATTGATCCGGCGTGAAGATCCATACATCGGCGCCGAATGCCGCCAGCACGTCGAGCGCCGATCGTGCAGCCGGTTCGGAGACGAGGTGTTGCTCGATCACCTTGAGATCCGGCCCGACGATTGCACCGCCATTGAAAGTACCGATCGGAAGCTTGAGCGACAGGGGCTCGATGAGCTCGCGCACGCCGATGGGCGGACGGCTGCTGTTTACAGTGAAGCCAATACCTCTGTCATGCAGTAGCTTCACCGCCCTTACGTTCGCATCCGTCAACCGCTTATCCGGCGTTACCAGCGTGCCGTCGACGTCCGAGATGACGAGGGAAATCGGGTTCACGATGTCGCTCTGCCGGATGGGGCTGCAGCCGGGTTCGTCTTCGACCCGCCTCGATCATCGTCCCCCATTGCGAGCCCGAGCTTCGCAATCACCCTATCAACGATCTCGTGCGGTCGCGCATCGATCGATACGACGATCGGATGTTCATCCACTCCCGGCTCCTGCAGCGTAGCGAATTGGCTCTCGAGCAGCGACGGTGGCATGAAATGCCCATGCCGCAGAGCCATTCTTTGCGCGATGAGCTCCCGCTCTCCTTTCAGATAAACGAGGCGCACGTTACGCCGGTCTCCAACGAGGATGTCGCGATAGGTACGCTTCAGTGCGGAGCATGCGATGGTTGCGTGTCCACCTGCGCGACGCGTGGCGTCGATCCATGCAGCAATCGCATTGAGCCACGGCCATCTGTCTTCGTCGGTGAGGGGTTTCCCGGATTGCATCTTTTCGACATTGGCGGGCGGATGGAACCAATCGGCGTCCTCGTAGGTCCAATGCAACCGATTGGCCAGCATGGCGGCGATCGTGCTCTTCCCGGACCCTGACACGCCCATCACCACGACAACGGACGTGCCATTTCGCTCCGCGTCAGGCGACATGGCGGCGCTCCGGTGCGGCCTCACGATCGACGAGCCAAACCACGTTCCCCTCGGCATAGGCTCGCGCGGCTGGCAAATCTGATCCACATAACACGCGTTTGAGGACCTCCCGTTTGCCCGTACCGCTGACGAGGAACAGCATTTCGCGCGTCGACGCCAGGGCTGGAAACGTCAGGGTCACACGCGGAACAAACGGCTCGAGGCCCGCCTGGTCGACTCCCATGACCCAACGCTCCGTCTCGTCGAGTCCGGCGTGGCCGGGGAACAGGGAGGCCGTATGGCCGTCTGCTCCAAGGCCCATCAGCACCATCGCGAACAGCGGGCGCCCAGGATCAAGCTGTTCGGCACCGTAAAAACGGCGCAGCTCGACTTCATAGAGGCGCGCTGCCTCCACCTCGTCTTTCACGCTCGTCGGCATCGCATGAATGTTGCCGAGCGGCGCCGGGACCCGATCGAGAAGCAGGCGGCGTGCCATCCCGGCATTGCTGCGCGAATCATTCCGCGGCACGAAGCGGTCATCTCCCCAGAACCAATGGACACGATTCCAGGGCACCGCGCTGCAATAAGGTTCCGTTGCCAGCAGCCCATACAATCGCTCAGGAGTCGAACCGCCGGCGAGGCAGACGGCGAGGCGGCGGCTCCCCTGATTGATGCGCTTCAACAGGCGATCCGCCGCCGCCTTCGCAAGCGCATTGGCGTCGGCAACAACAGTGAGGTGCGGACGTTCTCTACTCATCGCGCCCACTTCAGGCTATTGGCCGCCAGCGCCGGCCGTCGCGCGCCAAAAGTTGATCGGCTTGCTCAGGCCCCTCGCTACCGGCCTTGTAGGCCGCAAGCCCGTTCGGTCCTGCATTGCGCCAGGCATCAAGGAAGGGCTGGACCACGCGCCACCCGGCTTCGACACCGTCGGCGCGCTGAAACAAGATTGCGTCGCCGATCATGCAATCATAAATCAGTGTCTCATAACCGGTGCTTGGCGCGACATCGAAATAATCTTCGTACTTGAAGGTCATGTCCACGCCAGAGAGCGCGATGCCCGGACCAGGCACTTTGGCGTTGAACTGCAGGCCGATGCACTCCTCCGGCTGAATGCTCATGATGAGAAAGTTTTGCGCCAGCCGATCGACGGGTGTGTCACGGAACATGGCGAATGGAGCCTGTTTGAATTTGACCGCCACTTCGGTTCGCCGGGACTTGAGCGCCTTTCCGGTGCGCAGGTAGAACGGAACGCCGGCCCAGCGCCAGTTGTCGATCATGAGCTTGACCGCGACGTAGGTCTCGGTTGTGCTGTCCGGTCTTACGTCTGCAGATTTGCGATAACCCTCGATTTCGTTGTCCCCGATCCGCGCTACAAGGTACTGCGCACGCACGGAGTCTCGCAGCGCCGTGGCCTCGTCCGGCACCTGCACCGCGTCGAGAGCTTCGGCCTTTCCCGAGCGGACGGCGCGGGCATCGAAGCGCGAGGGCGGTTCCATGGCCACGAGCGACAGCAGCTGGAACAGATGGTTCGGCACCATGTCGCGGAGGGCGCCGATTGCATCATAGAAGCGCCCGCGCCGGCCGACGGTGAGCGTCTCGGCTACGGTGATCTGCACATGATCGATGTGATTGCGATTCCAGATAGGCTCGAACAACCCGTTTGCGAACCGCAGCACCAGGATGTTCTGCACCGTCTCTTTCCCCAGGTAGTGATCGATGCGGTAGATCTGGCCTTCTTTCAACACCCCAAGAAGCTCTCGATTCAATGCTTGCGCCGAGGCCAGATCCGTGCCGAACGGTTTCTCCACGATGAGACGACGCCACATGCCGTTGTGCTCGCGCACGAGCCTTGATTGTCCCAGATGCCGCCCGATCGGCGCGAACGCCGCTGGCGGGGTGGCCAGATAGAAGAGCCGGTTGCCGCGCGTGTGGCGTGCACCTTCGATCCGTCCCAGCTCCTGACCAAGCCTCTCGTAGGTTGCTGGATCGTCAGCGTCGCCGTTGACGTAGCTCGCACCGGCGAGCAACCGGTCGGCGGTATCCTTGTCAACGCTGCGGATCGCAAATTGATGCAAACTTTTTGCCAGAGTGGCGCGGAAGACATCGTTGGACATCTCCCCGCGCGCGATCCCGATGATCGCAAAAGCTTCTGGCAGAAGACCCCCAGCAGCAAGGTTGTACAGCGCCGGCACGAGGAGGCGGTGGGTGAGGTCTCCGGACGCGCCGAAAATGACGAGGCAACATGGACCTGCCGGTGCCGCGGCGCCAGCTGATTGCTTCCGGTTCATCATCGTCTGGCCTTCGGCTCGACGTGTCCGCCGAAGCCCTTGCGCATCGCGGATAGGATTTTCTCCGCGAATGTGTGCTCTCGACGCGAACGAAAACGTGCATAGAGCGCGGCCGATAGGATTTCGGCGGGCACGCCTTCGTCGATCGCCGCGTGAATCGTCCATCGGCCCTCGCCAGAATCCTCAACGAACCCGGAATAGGCACCAAGCGCTGCGTCTTCGGTGAGGGCAGCGGCGGTGAGGTCGAGGAGCCACGAGGTGATGACGCTTCCTCGCCTCCACACTTCTGCGATATCCGCGATGTTCAAATCGAAGCGCTGGGCTTCGGGAAGCGCTTCGCTGCCGGCATTCTTCAGGATGTCAAAGCCTTCCGCGTAGGCCTGCATGAGACCGTACTCGATGCCGTTGTGAACCATCTTGACGAAGTGGCCAGCGCCACTGGGCCCGGCATGGATGTAACCCTGCTCGGCGCGCGGGTCGCCATTGGCGCGACCAGGCGTCCGCGGCAGATTGCCCAGCCCGGGAGCGAGCGCAGCAAAGATCGGGTCCAGGCGATCGATTACATCCTTCTCGCCGCCTATCATCATGCAATAGCCCCGCTCCAGACCCCAGACCCCGCCGCTCGTTCCGACGTCGACATAATGCAAGCCGCCTCGTTTGAGCGTGCTGGCGCGTCGAATGTCGTCTTTCCAAAACGAATTACCGCCGTCGAGGATGACGTCGCCTGGGTCGAGCAGCGCACCGAGCTCGCGTACCGTGCCTTCGGTGATGTCGCCGGCCGGCAGCATCAGCCAAACGGCGCGCGGCTTGTTGAGCTTGCGCGCGAACTCTTCAAGGTCTCCCGCGCCCACGGCGCCTTCGTCGGACAGCGCTTTGACTACCTTGGCGTCGCGGTCATAGACGACTACTTCATGCCCATTTTGCATCAGCCGACGCACGATGTTGCCGCCCATCCGCCCTAGTCCGACCACTCCGATCCACATCGGCAAGTCTCCAGTTACGCCAACGCGCGCTTAAAGGTGGCGTCGAGCACGTGCAGTCCTGCCTCCACGTCGCCCTTGAGATGGACCCGCAAGGCCCGTCGTCCGCGCTCCGCCAGCACATCGAAGTCGCCGCGCGCCTGCGCGGCTTTGATCACGCCGAAGCTCGCGCCATGCCCCGGAACCGCGAGATCGGCCGCGTCATCCGCGGTGATCTGCAGAAAAACGCCGCTGTTCGGGCCGCCTTTGTAGGCCTGTCCCGTCGAATGGAGGAACCGCGGGCCGAAGCCGAGGCAGGTCGCAACGCGGCTCCGCTGCCGGAGCGCGAGCCGCATGTTCTGCAGGATCTCGGCATGCTCCTTGCTGCGCGCCAGATAGGCCAGCAAAGCCGCGTAATCGCCGGGATGCAGGCGAGCGAAGTGCGCCTTTAGCCAGCTGTCGATACCGCCATCGGCACCGGCTTTCTTTAATGCCTCGGCGTTGGCGGCGTCGGTGTAGACTTCAATGGCTCCGTCCGTGGCAACCGGCGTTTCGCCCGGCAGCGCGCCCGTCTTCTCGAACGCCGCCGTCAATTCGCGTGTCTTGGCCTTGCTCGCTTCCACGTCCGGCTGATCGAACGGATTGATGCCGATGACGGCGCCGGCGACCGCGATGGCGAGTTCGAAACGGAAGAACTCTTGGCCGATATATTCCGGCGATTTGAGTTCGATCCGCGCGAGTGGGTGTCCGGCACGCTGGAAGGCATCAAGCGCACCCTCGTGTGCCGGGTCGGCTTCGCTTGTCGTTCGCACGTCGATGAAAAAACGGTCGCTCCCGTAGAGGTCCGGCGCGCCGAGCGGTTCGGCGTCGATTGGAATGAGGCCCTTACCATTCTTTCCGGTCGACTCAGCGATGAGCTGCTCGGCCCAGGTGCCGAAATCGAGCAGCTGAGGCGAGGAGAAAAGCGTGACCTTGTCGCGCCCTTGACGACCAGCGACGCCGAGCGCGATGCCGAGCTGGACGGCAGGATTGTCGGCCGGCGGCACGTCGTTCCCGCACGACCGCACCATGGCTTGCGCGGTTTCGAGCAACCGCGCGACATCGATCCCTGCGGCGGCGGCGGGCACTAGGCCGAACGGCGAGAGCACCGAATAGCGCCCGCCGATGTTCGGCTGCCCGAGGAAGACGCGACGAAAACTGTTGGTCTTCGCGACCTTCTCCAGCGCCGAGCCGGGGTCGGTGACCGCGACAAAACGGCCGCCGGCCTTATCCTGTCCGACGGCCTCGACGACACGCGCGAAGAAATAGTCCTTCAGCACGTTCGGCTCGGTCGTGGTGCCGGACTTGCTGGACACGATGAACAGCGTTCGCGTCATGTCGATCGCGCCTTCGGTCGCCCTGATCTGTGCCGGATCGGTCGAATCGAGGACCAGCAACATGGGCCAGCCGGATTGCTGGCCGAATGTCAGCGCCAACACTTCCGGCCCAAGACTCGATCCGCCCATGCCGAGCAGGAGCACATTCTTGAAGGCCGCCCGCTTCACGTCCTGTGCAAACGCCTGGTAATCAGGGACATGCTTGAGGCTCAGATCGACGCTGTCGAGCCAGCCCAGCCACTTGTCCTCGTTCGCGCTCGTCCATACCGATTTGTCCCGTCGCCACAGGCGGCGCACGAGGCCGCGCGCACGCCAATCCTCGATGGCATCCTTCATGGGTGCTTCAAGCTCGTGGCCGGGTTTCAACTTCTGCGTGTCGAGGCGGTTGCCTAGCAGCGTTGTCCGTTTCTTTGCCAGGGCGCCCAGCAACTTATCGGCGGCATCGGAGAACAGCTGCACGCCTTCCTTGGTCAGCTCGTCGGTCACTGCATCGAGCGAAATTCCGGTACGCGCCAAGTCATCGAGCACGCGCTGCGCGTCTTCGAGGCCTGCCTGTAGAGTGTCGCGGATTTTGCCGTGGTCGCGGAACGCGTCGAGCGTCGCGGGAGGCATAGTGCTTATAGTGTTCGGACCGATCAGCTCCTCGACATAGAGCACATCACTATAGGCTTTGTTCTTGGTTCCAGTGCTGGCCCAGAGCAACCGCTGCGGCTTTGCTCCTTTCGCGGCCAGTTGTCGCCAGCGCTTGCCCGCGAAAAACCGCCTGTAGAGCCGGTAGGCAAGCTTGGCATTGGCGATCGCAACCTTGCCCTTGAGCGCCGCGAGACGCGCCCTCTCGTTGAGATCGTTCGCCTTCGCGATTTTTTCATCGAGTAGCTTGTCTACCGCGCTGTCGATGCGACTGACAAAAAAGCTTGCGACGCTCGAAACACGCGTAACATCGCCACCATTGCGGGAGAGCTCTTCAAGGCCTGAGATATAAGGCTCGACAACCTTTTCGTAGACGCCCTGCGCGAACAGCAGCGTGATATTGACGTTGATGCCTTCCGCAGTAAGCGCGCGGATGGCGGGCAAGCCGGCCTTCGTCGCCGGCACCTTGATCATCAGGTTCGCGCGATCGACTTCGCGCCAGAGCCGCTTCGCCTCAGCGATTGTGGCGTCGGTTTCCATCGCCAAATAAGGAGAGACCTCGATGCTCACGTAGCCGTCGGCACCACCGGCTGCGTCATAGACCGGCCGTAGCACGTCGGCGGCATGCTTGATGTCTTCGACCGCTAGCCGTTCGTACAAATCCCCGACCGGGCGGTCGCTTTGTTGCAGCGTACGCTTTATCTCGTCATCGTATTCGTCCGAGCTGTCGATCGCTTTCTCGAAGATCGAGGGATTCGACGTGACGCCGCGGAGGCCGTCCTCGTCGATCAGCTTTTTCAAACCACCATTCGCGATGAAGCCGCGAGCCAGAAAGTCCAGCCAGACGACCTGTCCATGCTCTTGAAGGGTCTTTACGGGATTCATCGCTGCGCCTTCCGTGCGATTTGTGCCTCGGCAGCCTGCACGACTTTTTCTGGCGTAAAGCCGAATCTCGTCAGGAGCTCTTTGAGTGGTGCTGACGAGCCGAAAGTGCGCATGCCGACCTTGGCGCCGGTCGCTCCGACGTAGCGGTCCCAACCGAGCACAGAACCCAGCTCTACCGACACGCGCGCCGTGACATCGGGCGGAAGAATGCCATCGCGATAGGCCTGATCCTGCTGCTCAAACAGCTCCCACGACGGAAAACTGACGACGCGCGCGGGTATGCCGTTTCGCTTGAGCTCCTCGTAAGCGTCGATACAGAGAGCCACTTCGCTGCCGGTGCCGATGAGGATTACCGCCGGCTTGCCGTCTTCCGCATCGGCGAGAACATAAGCACCACGCTGCAAACCTGCGGCGGGCGCATAGCGTGAGCGGTCCAAAGTCGGAAGATTCTGGCGGCTCAGGACAAGGCAGGCCGGCTGGTGTTTGAGCTCGATGATGACGCGCCACGCCTCGGCAACCTCGTTGGCGTCGGCGGGACGGAACGTGATAAGACCCGGAATGCTGCGGAGCGCGATGAGATGCTCGATGGGTTGGTGCGTAGGTCCGTCCTGGCCGACGCCAATCGAGTCGTGAGTGAACACGTAGATGACCGGGAGCTCCATCAATGCGCTCAGACGGATAGGCGCCTTCATGTAGTCCGAAAAGATGAGGAAGCCCGAGCCGTAGGCGCGGATCTTCGACAGGGCGAGCCCGTTCAGGATCGCTCCCATGGCATGTTCGCGGATGCCAAAGTGTAGATTGCGGCCACCAGGGTTATCTGCTTCCAGATCGCCCGCGTTCTCGAACGTCAGACGCGTTTTCGTCGACGGCGCAAGATCCGCCGATCCGCCGACGAGCCAGGGATAGTGCTGTGCAATGGCGTTCAGCACTTTGCCCGAGGAGTCGCGGCTCGCGAGCCCCTTTGCGTCGGCCGGAAAGACTGGCAGATCGACGTCCCATCCATCGGGAAGTTCACGCTTCTGCATGCGGTCGAGCCGATCAGCAAGATCGGGATACTTGCTACGGTATTTGCCCAGCAGTTCGAGCCAATGTTCACGAAGCTCGCGGCCACGCTTGCCGATGCCTTCTCGCAAATGCTCTCGGACCCCGTCCGGGACGAGGAACTTGGCGTCCTCGGGCCAACCATAACTGCGCTTGGCAAGCCTTATCTCCTCCTCGCCAAGGGGCTCGCCGTGAGCCGCACTCGTGTCGTGCTTATGCGGGGCGCCGTAGCCAATGTGACTCTCGACAATGATCAAGGTCGGCACATCATCGGTCCGCCGGAATCGCTCGATCGCTTGCGCCAGGCGCTCGGTGTCATTCGCATCACCGACCCGCAGCACGTTCCAACCATAGGCGAGGAAGCGCGCCGCCACATCCTCACTGAATGCCAGGTCCGTGTGTCCTTCGATCGTCACCCGGTTGCTGTCGTAGATCCAGCACAGATTGCCGAGCATCTGATGACCGGCGAGCGAGGCCGCTTCGCTCGATACTCCCTCCATCATGTCGCCGTCGCCGCACAGGACATAGATGTCGTAGTCGAATATCTTGAAGTCCGGCCGGTTGAAGTGTTGGGCGAGCCAGCGCGCAGCAAGCGCCATGCCGACGCTGTTACCGCAACCTTGGCCCAACGGACCGGTTGTCGTCTCGACTCCTGAAGTGAGGTGGTATTCGGGGTGTCCCGGACACTTGCTGTCGATCTCCCGGAACCTCTTGATATCGTCGAGCGTCACCGAGGGCTCGCCGAGACGTTCGTACTTGGCATTGACCGCCTTCGTCTCAGTGAGGTGTAAGATTGAATAAAGCAGCATTGACGCATGGCCATTGGAAAGCACGAAGCGATCACGATTGGGCCAAATCGGATCGTCAGGATCGAACCGCAAAAAGCGCTGCCATAGCGTGTAAGCGACCGGCGCGAGCGCCATCGGCGTACCCGGGTGGCCGGACTTCGCCTGCTCCACGGCGTCCATCGCGAGAGTGCGGATCGTGTTGATGCAAATCTGGTCGACCGAACGCTCGCCCTGAGAAGCACGGGCGGGGTGTAGGACCTCTTGTGTGCGGCTCATGGCGCTATCCGTTGGGCCGGCTCTGCCGACGCCGTGGGGTTGTCCACAATGGCAGCGCCTTCGGAGTGACGCTGATCCGTCATCGCTCCACGGAAGAATATCGATCAGCCACGGAGATGATCGAGCTTCTGACAATGTTAACGTTGGCGATCCGCAGCAGAGAACAATTCCGTGTGACGAGATGTCGCCGCGTGTTGTCGACATGTAACCCAACAGCGCGGCGATTTCTTACATCGGGAATCATCGACGATTGTCGGAGACATCGTGCAGACGTACGGGCGTCTCCCAGAGATCACGAAAGTCTTCAGGCTGAGCTGGCCAAGGAGATGGAAGGCGAAGACCGGTCAGCATGGGGTGCAACTGTCTGTTCCGCTCTAGGGTTTCGATGCTGCGATGCCCGACTCTTGCGCACTCTTCGTCCTGCTCCGGCGTCGGGGCGCGGGACACCTATGGCGAATTGCTCGAACACCGATCACTCGGGCGTCCGGTGATGGCCGCAGCAACCGAACCGATCCACCTCCCAGCAGAGAACGATCCATCTGGTTCAGCGCGATAAGCCGGCCACTTCTGTCACATACTGCCACGCTGACGCTGACGTTAAGTTCTCTGGCTCGTTGCAGCGCTTGCTTGACGATCTTTCGAGCGTTGAAAAGGGTAAGCATGATCTAACCCTTCGCCTGTTCCTCATTGCGCACTCGCTCCGATGGTGCGCGGCACTGAGCGCTGGCTTCAATCACAAGATGGCGCTCGCGATCATCGTAGACAAACGAATATAATTCAGCATTGACTGCAAAAATATTGTTCTCAAGGGCGGTCAAGAGTTCCAATGCAATTATCGATGACGACCGGGGTCCTCCTTGCACTCTACTTACGCGTCAAAATATCCCGGAGAACAACAGCCTCATTGTGCAACTCGTCACGCGCCGCGTACACAAGGGTGATCCGATTTGTGCGGGCCAAGCGGCGGATCTGATCCAGCTCGTCGGTGTGGTCTTGAAGTTCTGCTGTGTAGCGCTGGCGGAATTTTTCCCAGCGACCAGGGTCATGTGCAAACCATTTACGCAATTCGGTGCTGGGTGCGATCTCCTTGAGCCATTGATCAATGCCGGCCTTCTTTTTGCTAAGCCCACGCGGCCAGAGCCGATCCACCAGTATGCGGGTGCCATCCTCCGGCGTGGGCTTTTCGTATGCCCTCTTGAGCTGGATCTTATCAGTCGAAATCCGTATCACCATGAAGTTGGCTCCTCAGAGTGGTCTCGGCGGCGAGCCGGGAACTGGAGTGCTTTTGACGCGCGTTCCTCGTGCTCGCGATAGCAGCATTCGAGCAGCTTCTGTGCTATCCGGCCAATACCTGGGAAGGGACAGCAATCGCATGCAGCGTCCGATATAAATTGCTCCGTACCTTCTCGCGGTTCGGGCGGCGTGTCGGCGTCGGCGAGGGGCGACTCGCGACAATCTCTGGTGCCTTTTCCCGTGGACGGTCATGATCCGTCTCGGAAACAGCGCTGGCGCGAGAAACGTCGCCTGACGTTTCCCCAGCCAAACCGGTAAAGCACGACATCGACGCGACGCGATGCTTTCGATTCAGGAGAGAACCCGCGAAACCGTAACCCTAGCCCTCTCAGCGCGGATGACGAGCTCCGACTCAACGATCTGCTGCTTATCGCCGCTTTCGCAGAATCGAAAGATGACGCCATCTTCGGCGCGTTGCTGGCAAAATTGCTGAACGCCACCGTATTCACCCCAGCGTTTTCCCACTCGATAGTGTTTGCATCAACTGCCGAGTCATCTAAGGCATTGAAGACGAGCCGAACGGGTGACAAACGGGGGCGAGGGTCAACGCCACGCTACGCGGCGAGCTGATGGGCACTCGATGTAGAGCTTTACAACCGAGAGCGATCCGTCTCTCGACTTGCCGGTCGCCCTGCAGCTTTCGCCGGATGACAAGGCCCTCCTTTCCATCGAGGGGCATCGTCTTAACCGGCTTTCGGCGAAAAATCGCATCGCATGGTTTGATGTACTCGTTGCTTAGGCTTGTGGCCGAAACGGGTGCCTTCTTGCGGGCGGCCACCCGACCTTCGTTGGCGCGCTTGACGATGCCAATTCGCGTTGCTAGGCGATCCCGCTGCGCCACTTCTCCGTTGCCTTGCAGCGGCGGCAGATGCGTTCGCCGGCCCACGCGCTCAAAAACGGCGTCTTGCAAATCAGACACCGCCGCGTCTTGGCTTCGGGGCCGCGCCCCGTTTCTGGCTTCTTTTGAGAGCACTTGGTCATAGGACTGCGGGCGAACGGTCTAGTTCAGCCAAAGCGTTCGAACCACCAGCAATATATGGGGTTTGCATCCAGATTCTTCAATCACACACGCCAGCGCTCGACCCGCCCTACATCGGGCAGCAAGTAGGGTTGACATCGCGCGGATCGGGAAGCCCAAGTTCAGGATATGTAAACGAGCAGCATGCCTGTTGCTGACGCCGTGGAACGGCTCCTCCACGGGCATGTAAGTGCCAAGGACGTGGTTGCCCGTAGAGGCGACCACGATTCGGAGGCGGCCAAAATGCAAGCTGTTGCAACGACAGGGTTGCACATAGCAAAGTCGGTTTTCCAAGTTCAGGAGTTGATGCGCACGGCAAGATGGTAGTTCGTCGGCAGCTGAGGCGGCGATACGTGCCGGCATTCTTCAAGAAGCTTTCGCCTTTGCCTGGTGGACATCGAGGCCTGCGCAACCTCACATCATTGGTCGCGCGAAGCGGTTGTTCGACCAATCATGCGGTTGTCGAGACCAAGACAGCAGAACAGAAAGCTGCGTCATGCTGCATCGCACGCGCCACCTGTTCGTGCGTCAACAGAACGCGGTCATCAACTCCATCGGGGCACATCTTGCCGAGTTTAGCATCGTGGCGCCGGTTGGGCGCAGCGGCGTCGAGGAGCTGCTCGATGTTGCAGCCGATCCCAACGATGATCGTGTGCCGGAAGCCGGGCGCGACTGCATTGCCGCTCTCGGCGCGCAGTTGCGGATGCGAAAATTCTCGATTTCGAGCGACGCATCATGCATTGGCATCGGTCCAATGAGACAAGTAAGCGGCTGGACCCAATACTGGGCATTGGGCCTGCGCTGGCGACCCCACTCGTTGCCAGCGTTCCCAACCCGAAAGCTCTTCGATTGGGGCGGGACTTCTTCGCCTGGATTGGCCTGGGTCCCAAGCAGAACTCCAGCGGCGATAAGGAAAGCTAGGTAGCATCACCAAGCGGGGTGATCGCTATTTGCGCAGCCTAGGTGTTGGACCGCACTCCGCTGTGTCACCCTCCCATCCACTCGGCATACATTTAGGTGACGTGCGTGGTAGGTGACGTGTCGCTGCGGGAATTTCCCGTTCGCGGTACGGGGCCAACGGCCCAGCTTTTGGGAGAGTGAGGTCGAAACTGGCTGTGGGCGCCGTCGCGGACGTTCTCACCCGAAGGTTTGCCGGTGGTGCGGAAAATCCTTATTCTTCTGGACGCCCGGAAAAATGCGTGATCGTAAATGATCCGGCCGAGCCGGGCCAGCATGCATGTTGCACCATTGCAAGCCAGCTACCCATAGATCCTCGGCCAGTGGGGCTGAGTTCGCGTCGGCTGCCCAGTTCGGGTCGCGAGCTCATAAAACGGGCTGGGACCGTCAGCGTGCCAGCAGCTATGGCCTTTGAGCTTAGTAAATCCGCCCCCCGCACTCGCGTCGATACCTGTAGCAAACTTGCCTTGAACCGACTGAGCTTTGACACGCGCGGCGCAGGCGTTGACAATACCTGCTGTCGTACCGGCTCTGCTCAACCATGCCTCGAACTTGTATGCCATCGGGCTTGGCCGGTGCGGCTGAAGCGGCCACAAGAGCAAAGACGCTCATGCCGTTGGCTATAATGGACGCGAGCACTAGGGATCGCATAACTCCTCCTGTGGGACTGTCGCGCGCGTGACGGCGAACAGCCTTCACGAGTGGTCAATACACTGGCGCGGGTCTGTCATCGAGCCGATAGCACCCGCCGCCCATGCGTATATCGCCGCGACGCTTGGGATCAGAAGGCCAGCAGAGCCTATCCGGCTTGAACGAACGCTTAGACCATATACAAGGTAGCCACAAGCGGTTCCGCGCCGCGATGTTCAACCACCCATACCCAAGTCGCTAGAAGTGCGCTGTAGGCTGAGCAGCGCGTTGCCGACGAGCAGGACGGCGAACCGCACCTTCACATTCCGGCGTCGGGATGCGCTCCTATTATTCGTCGGAATCAATGCCGTGTCGGTCGTGGAAGCACGCCTGTGTTTCGTTGATCGCCTGATGAACAACGTGATGCCGAACTCACTGTTGGCGCGCTGCGTGCGGTCGATGAGGCCATTGATCAATGTGGGATTGATGCCCGCCGTTGCTCGTCGAGCAGCAACACATTGCGTTCGTTCATCAATGCCATTTCAAGCTCCAAGAGCTTCTGCTGCCCAAACGACAGGCTGCCCGCTCAAAAAGGAGTAGCGTCGTGGTGAAACGTAGCTCAGTACGAGGAGCGCGTAAAACACCAAGACCAACACATTGCTCTTACTCTAAATGCGCGCCCGGAGGAGCGTGCGCGTCCATTCATGGGTAAGATCTGTCGAGTCGGAAATTATCTTCCGTCAGTGAGTTCGGAGGTGTGGCCGAGGCGTTTTCATGGAAGCCCAAAGTTGTGCGCATATCGAGGGGTCGTGAGCCGCGCCTTGGCCGCCGATGCCCCCGGTGGAGCGGCCATAGAAGCGCAGAACGTCACGGTTTCATCAATCAAGCGAGAAACGATGTCAACTGAGGAAAGCCGCCCAGAACGGCGCCGTAGAGCCCTTGTCCGGCAAGAGTGGTCAACGGGGTGCCATGTCCGTAATTAAGTCCCATAAAACCGGGCGGCTCGAGTAGCTTGGCCGTTGTGACACTGTCGTATTCGGAGGCCATACGCGGATGAATGAAAGGTAGCAATGGCATGACTGCTACCAGCAGAAATAGGCCGTGCAGAAGACCGGTAGCGAGCCCTAGCCACCATGTGTAAATGCCCAAGCTCTGGAACAGCAGGAAATACAGCAAGGCAAAAATCCAACCGCCCGTCACGTAAGACGCGAAGCCAACGATTACGGCCTTGCGCCGATCTGCTGTGAAAATCGTGCCCACCAAAAACGGCAGGCTGAGGCGGGATAATCCAAGTCCCTGGGCGCCTTGCAAAATGGTACTCATGGCGAGCGTCGCTACGAAACCCCAAACTATCATGTTCCAAAATGACGGGATCACCTATGCGGCTCCCTAAGGACGGCCGCTAGCGCCATGGCGCCGTTGACCAATCCCACATGCGTGAATGCTTGGGGGAAATTGCCTAGTGCTTCACCGGTCTCGGCATCGATCTCTTCTGCAAACAGTCCGACATCGTTGGAAAAGGAGAGGATGTGCTCGAAAGCTCGTTTGGCAGCATCAACATCACCGCGGCCTGCGAGATTGTCGATTGCCCAAAAACTACAGATACCGAACGCGCCCTCTCGTGAAGGCATACCGTCGGTGCCCTCTTCGTATCGATAGAGGAGCCCATTGCGCCCGAGTCGCTCCTGGATGCGGTCCAAAGTGGTGCGCATACGAGGATGATCAGGCCTTTTGTAACCGAGGCAACCCATCAGCAGAAGTGCAGCGTCAAGCCGCCCTCCATCTAACTCGCTCACATAGCTGCCCAGAGCTGTGTTGAAGCCTCGGGCTTCAATCACGTGGCCGATCTCGTCCCGCTCACGACAAAAGCTCTCTAGGTCTATGCTTACGTGGCCACGTTCGTGAAGCTTGATTAGGCAATCGAGCGCGGTCCAGCACATTACCTTGGAGAAGGTGTAGTGTCGTTTCGGACCCCGGATTTCCCATATCCCGCTGTCGGGATCGCGCCACTGCTTGCATACTGTTTGCCCAAAGCCGATCAGAAGCTTAGCTTCGTCTCGCTGTAGACGACCACCTTTTTCGACATAGTCCAACGCGGCGAAAAGTACGCCACCGTAGACGTCAAGCTGTACCTGGGCGTGCGCGCCGTTGCCGATGCGGACAGGGCGGGAGTCACGAAACCCGCGCAGGTGGTCGAGTTCGCGCTCAAACAGGTTTGTTCGACCGTACACGTCGTACATAACCTGGAGTTCGGGCCAGGTTAACCGCGTCGCGTGAAGGAGCCATTGTAAAAACGCCTTAGCCTCGCTCTGAAATCCGAGCCCAGTGAAGGCGCGCATCGTCAGGGCGGCGTCCCTAAGCCAACAGTACCGATAATCCCAGTTTCGTTCCGAGCCGATGGCCTCAGGGAGGGACGTAGTCGGAGCGGCGAGGACTGCGCCTGACAGCGCGAACGTCATGAGCTTAAGAGTGATAGCGCTACGGATCACCGCGTCCGGGTGTGGTCCATCATACAAGCATTGGCTGCTCCACCTCTGCCACCATTCGAGGGTGGCGCGCATTCGATTGTCGGCTTCTTGGCCGAGGAGCGAAACTACGCCGATATCTGCCTTCGCGTAACCGAGTGAGAACCGACACTTTCTTCCTGCTTGAACGTGAATTCTGCCGACGACGGCCTTTTCGGCAGCCCTTAACTCGAGCGCCGCTTCCGTGTGAAGGAGGAAGAGCTCGTCAGACCAAGCGCACGACCAACCAAGCGCACCGCGTGATGTAATCGGGGCGGCATCCCGCGCATAGTTTGGACGAGGCTCCCACCGGACGTCGAACCAAACATCGCCTTCAATGCCCTCGACAATGCGCAACACCTCGCGAAGCGGACGGAGGCTCCCCGTGTCCTCCACAACAGGCATGGTATCGATGAGGCGTGCAGAACCGGCGGTCGTCTCAAACGTAGTCTCAAGTACCGCTGTCGCCCCTAAATAACGTCGTGTGCTCCGAAACCGACCGGCCGGGCAAATTAAGAATTGTCCGCCGCGCTCCTTATCCAGCAGGGTCGCGAAGACGCTCGCGCCTGAGAAATGAGGCAGACAGAGCCAATCGATTGAGCCATTTAAGGATACGAGTGCGGCCGTCCTACAATCACCAATGATAGCATAGTTGCCGATCTCAACTTTCCGCTCGTTTCGATCGTAAGGCTCTGACGCGAATTGCACCATGCGAGAAAGCTCCCAACTATGATGAGCAATCCCTGTTCTCGCCAAGAAGCGACATTTTAATGCGACGACACGCCTAACTCATCACATGCGCCGGATAGATCGGCAGCATCGAGCGCTGGGCAAGCTGATTTGTGGACGTTGTGAAAATATCTGCTACCGGACGATGTGGTCAATCTTCACCAGACAGCATGCCTCCCGCGGCTTTAGTCTCGCCCCTAACCCATGGAGATGACCAAGGCACAGGAGCCGTTGTCCACTTCCGTCACGAGACATAGGCTGGCCGCTGGTTTGGCGCTGGCTGTTCTGTTCCAGGGCTGCTGGACGGTGCGATGCCGGCCCTTGCGCACTCCTCGTCCTGTTCTGGTGTCGGGGCTCCACTGATACCGCAACCGCCGTGAACGATGCCTGCTTCAACGATCGGAAGGCCGCCTCGGTGGCCCCGCGGTGGAACTACGTGATAGTATGAAGACAACAATCGCAGGCCATCCCCACCGAACTGCTCTAACAGCCGATCGCTCGGGCGTCCGGTGATGGCCGCAGCAACCGCTTTTCCCATGGAGGAACGATCCGTTTCCCAATCAACAGAACCATCCATCTGGTTAAACGCAATGAGCCGGCCCCTTGTATCACACACGGCTACGCTGACGCTGACGTTAAGTTGCCTGGCTCGTAGAAGTGCTTGGTTGACAATTTTTCGAGCCTTCGAAAGGGTAAGCATGATTTGTCCTTTGCCGGAGCCTGTTCCTCTCTGTTCAGTGGTCGCGCACCATATTGTGGATTGCGACGTGCCATTTTCGTTGGCTCAAGCAAAAGATAGTGCTCGCAGGCATCTCACACAAACGAATATAATTCCCTCTTGGTAGCAAAAATAATGCTATTAAGATTGGATCAAGAGTCTCAAAAAACACGGATCAAGCGTGATCTGCAGCATCGTCCGCGCGACTAGCAGCATCATCCTCGCTTATCACGCAGGCGGAAGATTGGCTCTAAGATTGCGGCGTTGCGCCAGCGTCAAAATTAGGGTGCAGCAAGCTGCAGGTCGGGAACGCAGGGCCGGTGAGCACGCGTTGTCACGATGATCGGATCGGGAGATGTGCGCGGACCACCAAGGCAACCTTCGATCGTGCGGTGAAGAGCTGCGAGCACTTCGGCCTCCAGAGTCCTTGTCGAAAAGTGGCGCGCCATCCGCGATGCCATCCATGTCGACATCTGCGAATATGGCTATAGAGCAAGCTTTTTCAGGCTGCTTGCAGGTCATTATGGCGCGGTGAAAGCCTATCTTGAGGCTGCGGCGAAAGACAACGTTGCGGCTCAGGAAACCGCCGATGAAAATCGTGCAGCGTTGCGAAGCCACGACCTATGCGCAGGGTGGTGTGATGGCGCGGCGTAACCATGGATGGTGGTACCCGCGCTAGCAGGTAGCTCAGCTATCGAGATCTTAGTGGAAGAACGAACGCAAAGCCGAGCGCTCCCATGACGATTGCCACAACAATGCTGCCGGTCTGGTCACCCGATAGATCCGCGGCAAGGCTAGCCATTAGGGGACCGGCTAGCCCAGCAATACCCGTTGCCGTGAAAAAGGACCCGAGAAGTGCACCGAGGCGGCTGCTGCCGAAAAGCTCGATCAGCACGGGTGCAGCGAGAGCGATGCGAATGCCGTATGCTGTTCCCAGTACGGTTGCAAACACCACGAGCCATACATAGCCCGGCAGCAGCAGCCAGATGACGTAGCTCCCGGCCATCGCCAGGATCGAGGCTTTGTAGAGCTGCAAGGCTCCAGTGGAGTTCGTCGCATAGCCGATGCAGAGGCGGCCCACGATGCTGGCACCCCCAATGACCGAGATCAGCCACGACGCGGCAACCGGATCAGCGCCTCGACCGGTTGCGAATGTGGGAAGGAAGATGAGGGGGACGAAAAGCGCCATTGTCCCGAAGATCCAGGAGATATAGATCAGCGCGAACGCGCGCGACTGCAATGTCGAACCCAGTGACTTTGGTGCGTCGGTTGTTGCCGACCCTGGAGCTGCACAGACAAGAGCAGCGCAGATCGTTAGGCAGAATCCGCTAAGTATCGCGACAACTACGATTGCACCCCTCCAACCCAAGCGCTCGATGAGGACCGCAGCGAGAGGTGGCAGAACAAGCATTCCGCACCCAGTTCCAGTCGCGGCGACGCTGAGCGCGCGAATGCGCCAACGATCGAACCAACCGCCCAGAACGGCGAACGTTGGGATATAGGCGCAAGCTGCCCCAAGCCCAACACCGAGCCCGTAGGTGAGATACGCAATCCACACACTGTCTACGAGTGCTGTCGCGCCAAGACTTGCTGTCATGGCCGCGGCTCCTACTGCGGTGACGAGGCGCGGCCCCCATCTGTCACTGATCCAGCCGGTAACGGGGCCGAGAAAGTAGAACGCCGAGCTTGAGATGGCATATAGCGCTGAGGTTGCAGAGCGGCTCGCGCCGAAATCGGTCATAAAGGGCTCGAGAAATACCCCGAAGCTGTAGAGCACTCCAAACACGATGAAACCGACAACAAAGGCCACGCCCGCCATTTGCCAGGCGCGAGGCGAGTCGATCTGCTGGGCGGTCCTGATCATGGAAATGATGTTGCGCGGGTCGTGCCGAAGGCGATACGCGGCAAATCAGTCAAGATCCGACGCCGACGACAACCCGATTCGTGCTTGGCTTTCGATGCCTTTGAGCTGCGGACCGGCAAACAATTTTAGCCAGGCACAGCAACGAGACTATCAGGCATTCTTGGGTATCGCGGGCGGCGAGTTCAGAGACGCTGATGCCGCGGTAGTCTGATCGTAGACGTTGCCGCCGGTGAACATCCTGCCAACGCTCCGGATTTTGATGGGTCTTTACCCGTCAAATCCGCCTGCCTGTGCCGATGTCAGACCCCTTTTGCTACATCATCACGAAGATCTCGCCTTCGATGTCCTCGATCGGGTACATCCTGAGGCTTGCCGGCCGTTTCCAGAAGACTTCCTTGCCGGTGCTCAGGTCGAACTCGAAGCCGTGCCACGGGCACACCAGAACCTCCCGGCTCTTGTCGAGCGTGATATCGCCGGGACCACAAGAATCCCATGCACCGCCGACGATACCCTTGCAGATGGGTGCGCCCTTGTGCGGGCAGCGGTTCATGACGGCACGAAGCTCGCCGCTGTGCAGACGAATCACGCCGACTTCGCGCCCGTTGAGCTCGACGAGTTTCATCTGGCCGACGGGGAGGGCGTCGGAGCAGCCAATCTTGAAACGCTGTCTTTCTCGAGCCATGGGTGCCTGGTCGCGCTACAGCCGAAATGCCCGGGCAGCATTGTCGAAGAACACGGCCTTGCGTGCACTGGGCTCCAGCATCCGTAGCGTGCTGTCCGGCATGTCGTTGTCCCAATGCGGGTAATCGGTGCTGAAGCACAAGACATCGTGTCCGAGCATCGAAATCAGCGTTTGCAGCTCACTCGGATCGTCGGGCTCATCGCACGGCTGCGTCGTGAACAGGAACCGCTCGTGCACGTATTCGCTCGGGGGCTTGCGCACCCAGGGCACCTCGTGGCGCAGCCCCCGCCAGGTCCGATCCAGGCGGTAGAGGAGCGAGGCCACCCACAGGAAGCCGTACTCGGCAAAGATGAACTTCAGCTTCGGAAACTTCTCCAAGGTCCCGCTCAGGATGAGGCTCGCCACACTCGCCATCCCCACTTGTGGCACCGCCGCGTAGCGCTCGATGTAAGAGTCTGCCGTCCCCATGGCCAAGGTCGGCGTGCCCGAAAAGATGCTCTCGATGCCGGTGACATGAACGTACACCGGAAGCCCAAGTTCCTCGCAGGCTTCGTAAATCGGCCAATAGTAGCGGTGCCCCATGAGCACGTTAACGAGCGGTATAAACACCGCTGCGACCTGAGAATGCTTGCCGATACGGCGGACTTCCGTTGCCGATGACACGGGGTCCTGGGTAGGCACAGCAGGTGCATACTTCAGGCGGCGATCGCCGCCGAGCCATTCCTCGATAAAGTAGTCGTTGTACGCGGCTGCCAGCACAATGCTTTCCTCGGTACTGGTCTGGGCCGAGAGCAGGCCCCCGGCATCGAAGCAGTTCAACAGTGCGCCCTCGATGCCGTGCCTATCCAGTAGGTCGCGGGCGAGAAACTCCGGGCTCGACGCCGCCGGTCCGCCGTCGGGAGTGCGTGCGTCTTGGCGCACGACCGATCCATTCGGATGCCTGAACCTGATGGGCACGTTGAGGCCATTATGTATCGCCTGCTTACGGTCGAAGCGCTCCTTCCACGCCGTGGGAAGATAGGCCGTGAGGCTGGTCAGTCCCTCCTTGGGGACCGGATGGACGTCGCAGTCGAATATGCGCAGCTTGGCATCGTGGCTGTTTTTCGTATCCGTATTGGTTAGCTCGTTCAGACCATCCATCGAAGTCACCGTGCATTGCAACTGGTCAGGGATCGTGCGCAGCAAGGATACGCCCATTCCCGCGCGAGGGTCCACCGCGTCAACGGAATTTTGCTCTCGCAACTAGAATCGAGGTCACCGCCGGCGCCGCCGCGCTGGCCGCGAGGTCCGCTCCGCAGCGACTTTTCCTAAGTCCTGCCAACGCGGGCTGCAGGACGGCATCCTCTGCCCGGTCCGAATAGACCACATAGATCAGGCACGAATATTGCGGTGGCCGAGGCACCAGACGCAGTTTTCCGGTTGTCAAATGTGGTTGAACTTCTCGCATCCTAAAGTATCCGGGCCCACCTTTTGAAAGAACGTAGCTAAGCCGGAGGGGCCGAGATTGGCAAAGAGCCCAGGTTTGGATTCTGAAAGATCCACCCCATGGTGAAGCGCAAAATCTGGCCCCTAATCTACGTGTACGTAGTCTGTCTTGGGTGAACACTCTTCGAGATTGCTTGTTACAAGGACAAGATTCTCTTCCATCAATTGATCGATTGCCAGACCTGGCCGATGTTGGGGCGCATACATAATTGCTGCATCAACGATGCCGCCTGCGACAAGGTTGATCAAGTCCTGTGGCACGTCAACGTGGACGCGCAGGGCAATATCTCGCTGCGACCCGCGCATCCAAAAACACCCAATCGAGCAGAAGCGGCTGCCATAGGGCACCTCACTGCCAATAGTGAGCGTTGCGCGATGGCCGGGGGGCACTGCGACCTACAGACGGGCACGTTGCCACACTGCACGAACGATGGGGCGTAGCGAAGGAACTGCCCCCCGCAGGTGTCAAGGAAGCACCACTCTTGTTGCGCACGAACAGCGGCCGTCCAAGCTTCTGTTCAAGAAGTTTACTCCGTATACTGACCGTCGTCTGACCAAATGAGCCGCTCCGCGGCTCGAATGAAGCTACCGGTCGTTACGATCTCGAACCTTCTGGCGAGTTCGATGTCCATGAGACATAGCATAAAATTTGCACTCAAATGTCAATTCAATTCGTTTGTCTGATTTGTCTTCCGGTGAGATACCGAACAAACACATCACGAGTTGCAGCAAACGCGTGCGGAAGTCCGGTGCTCCCACACGTGGAGCGCCAGAGGAGATGTCATGTCAGAGAACGATGATCGTGAAAGAGCTGACCGTCGCAAGTTCTTGAAGCTGGTCGGCGTGGCGGGAGCCGCAGCAAGCACGCTACCGTTTTCGAGACCGGGATCTGCCAGCGAGCAATCAAAGGCTGTTCCACACCAACATGAAACTCGGGTCGTCGGTTCGGGGGTGACGGGCGTCGGCTACCAATTTTTCAATACCTTGGAGTCGGCCTTCGTCGCGGCGGCGGTGGATGTGTTGATTCCAGCAGACTCTATTGGGCCCGGTGCGGCAGCACTCGGAGTCGCCGGCTATATCGATCGGCAGATGGCGGGCAGTTATGGCAAAGGGGACCGCTTGTATCTGGAGGGTCCGTTCGCCGAGGGAACGCCTCAACAGGGATACCAGCTGCGGATGACACCCGCCGAACTGATCCGGGCAGGGATCGCGGACGTCAACAACTACGCGCGTGAAAAATACGGGAACACCTTCGATCTGCTGTCGGCGATCGACCGAGTGTCCGTGATGAGTGACCTAGACGGCAGGAAGGTCGATCTACCAACGGTGCCGACAGACACATTCTTCAGCCTCCTGCTGCAATTGACGGTTGAAGGCTATTTCGCCGACCCGATGTACGGCGGCAACAAGAACAAGGCGTCCTGGAAGATGATCGGCTTCCCGGGTGCCACGGCGATGTACACGGACAAGATCGAACCCTTCCGGAACAGGCCCTACACAGCCGAGCCAATGAGCATTCAGGACCTCGTCTAGTCGATCTGGGGAGAGGATAGGAGACAGTATCATGGCAACCAAACGCAAATCCGTCGATGTGTTGATCATCGGCCTCGGTTGGACGGGCGGCATCATCGCCAAGGAGCTTGCGTCGACCGGACTGAAGATCGTGGCGCTGGAGCGCGGAGGCCCGCGCGATACCAATCCTGATTTCCTCGACCCGCAGATCCATGACGAATTACGGTATGCCGCCCGACATGACCTGATGCAGAACGTGAGTCGGGAGACGCTTACTTTCCGCAACACAGCATCGCAAACGGCGCTGCCGATGCGCCAGCTCGGCTCTTTTCTTCCGGGACAGGGGGTGGGAGGTGCGGGTGTGCACTGGAATGGGGTTACGTGGCGCTGGCTCGAATGGGATCACCAGGCACGCAAGCGGACGATCGACAAATATGGCGCCAGGATCATTCCGACGGGTATGAACCTGCAGGACTGGCCGATCGCCTATGACGAACTCGAGCCGTACTACGACAAATTCGAAAAAACCTGCGGCACTTCTGGCAAGGCCGGCAATTTGATGGGTAAGAAAATCGATGGTGGTAACATATTCGAAGGTCCTCGCAGGAGCGAATATCCCAATCCGCCAATGATCGCGGCCCAAAACATGGTGATGTTCGAAAAGTCCGCCCGCAATCTTGGATATCACCCCTTCCCGAACCCGTCGTCGAATGCTTCGCGGGACTATGTCAACCCGGATGGGGTCGCCTTTGGTCAATGTCACTATTGTGGCTTCTGCGAACGTTTCGGATGCGAAGCGAACGCCAAAGCTAGTCCGCACTTCACGGTCATTCCACTGGCCATGCAGAATCCAAACTTTGAATTGCGAACACACTCAACGGTGCTGAGGGTCAATCTCGACTCGACCGGAAAGAAGGCGGTTAGCGCCACATATCTTGATGCGCGTGGCCGTCAGGTGGAGCAGCCCGCCGATCTCATTGTTCTTTCAGCATATGCGCTGGGGAACGTACACCTCCTATTCCGGAATCGGACAACCTTACGACGCGACGACTGGGCAGGGGGTGGTCGGACGCAACTATGCCTATCAGGCCGGTGGCGGAGCAACGGCATTCTTCGACAAAGAAACGATCATGAACCAATTCATGGGGGCCGGTGCTCTCGGCACCTGCATGGATGATTTCAACGGCGACAACTACGACTTTGCGAAGGCCGGCTACATCGGCGGAGGAGGCATCAGTTGCGCCAACTCCGGCGCGCGACCGATCCAGTACCATCCGACGCCACGAGGAACGCCGCGGTGGGGTTCTGCTTGGAAGAAGGCCGTCGTAGATCACTACAATCATACCGCAAGGATCGGTAACCAGGGCGCAGTGATGGCCTACCGCCAAAACTACCTCGACCTGGATCCAACCTATTCGGACGCCTTCGGTCGGCCGCTGCTGCGAATGACGTTCGATTTTCAGGACAACGAGATCAAGCAGATGAATGGCCAGGCCGACATTTGCGTGAACATAGCCAAGGAAATGGGAGCCAAGACCATAGACCGTAGTATCTCTCCGGTACCCTACTCGATCGTGCCGTATCAAAGCACCCATAACACGGGTGGCGCTGTGTTCGGAACGGATCGAACGACGAGCGTTCTGAACAAGTACATGCAGGTCTGGGACGTGCCGAACGTGTTCGTCACAGGCGCCTGCGTATTCCCGCAGAACGCCGGCAAGAATCCGACCGGCCCGGTGGGAGCGCTTGCGTACTGGGCCGCGGACGCAATCAAGAACAAGTATCTGAAGACACCTGGTCCATTGGTGCGTGCTTGAGGACTACCGCGGACAATCTTCACAGGCCGGAGCGGCGAACCGCTTCGGCGCGAAGGTACACAATCATGAAAACGATGTTGGTTGGAGTCGTCACTGGCATATTGATAGTTGGCAATCCGAGCTATGCCGAGGAAAAAGCTGGCAATGCCGGTGCCGATGCTTTCCGCAAGTGCATGGCTTGTCACCAGGTCGGTCCGAGTGCTCGAAACGGTGTTGGGCCGGTGTTGAACGGCAGCATCGGCCGGACTGCGGGAACACATCTTGGCTATAACTATTCTGCTGCCATGAGGAATTCAGGTCTCGTCTGGGATGAACGGACCCTGACGCGCTACCTCCGAGCACCACGCGAAATGGTGCCTGGCACCAGAATGGCTTTTGCCGGTCTGAAAGATGACCAAGAGCTGGCTGATGTGATTGCGTACCTGAAGCGGTTCGACGAGGAGGGTCGCAGCATCAACTAGTCGGAGCTGATAGGCATGATGGCTCGCAGGGGTGGCCCCAACCAGAGGAGAGCCTCGGCAAGGAAGCCGGGCGCTTCAAATCCTCGGGCGCCACTCCGGCAGGGACTCCCATGTTCGTTGATCCATGCGTGCCCAGGTCGTCCACAGATCGACGGGCGGGACACGCCTAAGGTGGAGTTCGACCATGAGCTCAAATATTGCGCGAAAATTGATCGAAGCGCATCTAGTGCACGGCGACATGAAGCCGGGTGAGGAAATCGGCATCCGCATCGACCAGACGTTGACGCAGGATGCCACCGGCACACTGGTGATGCTGGAGCTCGAATCCATGGGCCTGGATCGAGTGAAGACCGAGGTCAGCGTCCAGTATGTGGACCACAATATCGTGCAGGCCGATTTCAAGAATGCGGACGACCACCTTTTCCTGCGTAGCGCGTGCCAGCGCTTCGGCGTGTGGTTTTCCAGGCCTGGCAATGGCGTGAGCCATCCTTGTCACCAGGAGAACTTCGGCAAGCCCGGCAAAACGCTGCTCGGTGCGGACAGTCATACACCTGCGGGTGGCGCGCTGGGCATGCTGGCCATCGGCGCCGGTGGGCTGGAAGTGGCGCTGGCGATGGCGGGTGAGCCATTCTTCACGCCGATGCCTCAAGTCTGGGGCGTGAGGCTCACTGGTCGGCTGCCCGATTGGGTAAGTGCCAAGGACGTGATCCTGGAGATGTTGCGGCGCCACGGCGTTGAAAGCGGCGTGGGCAAGATCGTCGAATACTATGGACCCGGGCTCGACACTTTGAGCGCGATGGATCGGCACGTGATCGCCAATATGGGCGCCGAGCTGGGCGCGACAACAACTGTCTTCCCCTCCGACCAAGAGGTTCGCCGCTTCCTGCGTGCCTGGCAGCGAGAAGACGACTGGGTCGAACTGCTGGCGGATCCGGGCGCTGAGTACGACCTCCATGACGAGATTGATCTTTCAAGCCTGGAGCCGCTGATCGCGATGCCATCCAGCCCGGGGAATGTGAGACCGGTGCGGGAAGTCGCGGGCGCGCGCATCTATCAAGCCTACATTGGCTCTTCGGCCAATCCTGGCTATCGCGACTTCGCTGTTTCGGCGACGATGGTGCATGGTCGACGCGTCAACGACCGCGTTTCGTTCGACGTTAGCCCGACATCTCGGGCGCAGCTCGAGACGCTGGTGCGGGACGGCCACATCGCTAGCCTTCTTCACGTAGGGGCGCGGTTGCACCAAGCAGGTTGCAACGGCTGCATCGGCATGGGCCAGGCACCGGCGACCCACGCACTGTCGTTGCGCACCGTCCCTCGCAACTTTCCCGGACGCTCCGGTACGCGCGAGGATAAAGTGTGCCTGGTCAGTCCCGAGACCGCCACCGCGTCCGCGCTTACCGGGGTGATCACCGATCCGCGGTCGCTTGGCATCGACTACCCTCGCATTGCCGATCCCGACAACCCAATTGTGAACCGCGGGATGTTTGTACCGCCGTTGCCCCGCGAAGAGGCACAGCAAGTGGCAATCGAGAAGGGCCCCAACATTGCCTCGCTGCCGAGGTTCGTGCCTCTGTCGGATACGATCGAAGGGCCCGTTCTGCTCAAGGTGGGCGATGACGTTTCCACCGACGAGATCATGCCCGCCGGCACGCGGGTGCTTCCGTTCCGAAGCAATATTCCCAGAATTGCCGAGTTTTCCTTCGATATCATCGACCCCACCTACGCGGCACGGGCCAAGCAGACGACATCACACGTGGTGGTCGGAGGGAGCAACTACGGACAAGGCTCGAGCCGCGAGCACGCGGCGCTAGGTCCGCAGTTCCTCGGGCTGCGCGCCGTCGTGGTCAAAAGCTTCGCGCGCATCCACGCTCAGAACCTGATCAACTTCGGTGTGCTGCCGCTGACCTTTATCGACCCGGCCGACTACATAGCGATCCAGGCCGGAGACGTGCTGCGCCTCGTGGGCGTTCGACGCGCGCTTGCAGAGGAGCCCGAGCTGCTGGTTGAGAACGTTACACGCATGCGAAGCTTCCAGGTTGCGTATTCCCTGTCGCCTCGGCAGGTAGAGTTTGCGCTCAGCGGGGGACTGATCAACTGGGTGAAAGAACGTCTTGCCGTTTCACCGGTGCCCGGTCACGCATGATCGGCAATGCGCGGACGCTCATGGAAGGCTGGGTGGATGGCAAAGACGTTCAAGGTTGGCGACCACGTCACGTGGAACTCGGAAGCCGGTCACGTCAGCGGCAGGATCATCAAAGTGCATAGGAAGAATGTGACCTACAAGGGCTACGTACACCATGCGAGCAAGGACGACCCTCAGTATGAGATCGAGAGCGACAAGACCGATCATGTGGCTCTGCACAAGGGAACCGCGCTGAAGTTCTTTGGTCGCCGATGAGGGGTTGAGACGTCCAAATGTGATCGCGGCAAGGGCAAGTGTCCCGATGTTGATTTCTCCTGCTGTGCTGGCTGACGCGGTGCTCCGCACGAGTTCCGATGCGATTGTTGCCTCCGACAAGGACGGCATCATCCAGTTTTGGAATGCTGGAACTGAGCGCATCTTCGGCTACACGAACGGCGATGCGATGGGGATGGCAGAAGATCCAAAGCTCCACGCGCACACATACGTGGCACGTCCTTCAGAAGCAAGTCACTGAGCAACTCGAAGGATCGCGTCGATGCGCCACTGGTCCTAGCAAAAAAACCGCGCTAACCGAGCAGCGCGTCAAGCAATCCGGCGTTGCATCTGCTCCCAATGTCCTTGGATCGCCACAGAGCTTTCGCGGCTTTGACACAGACGGTCTGTAGGCAGCAGCCCGACACAATGATTCAGAGGACCCACATAATGAATGACCGCAGCGCACGTCTCGCCATCGCCGAACGAATTGCAGAAGCGGAAAACCGCGTTACTCAGCTGCGCGAGCGCGTCGAGCGTCTCAAGGCGGAAGGTAGCGATGCTTGGCAAGCAAGCGAAGCTCTCCAACTCGTCTCCTGCGAACTCGCCGATCTCTATCTCGAGCAATCAACGATGCGCCGCTATGCATGGGCGCAGAAGTATCATGGCCACGCCCCTCATCAATCATATCATCAAGCCCCCGCGTCGCCTCATTGATGATGAGGGCCCTGATCAGGGATCCCTCGCTGTCTGAGTGATGGCATCCCGCTATGAGGGCTAGCGCTCTGGCCCTCCGGGAGAGTCGCAGGCGACAAAGGCCAGCAGGCTCCAGCCAGTCACGCGCCCACCAGGCCGGATAACCCAGACCGGCCGGCCCTGATTCCGTGCGAAGTGCACCGTCGACCGTGTGCCGGACCGAACCTGGTCAATATCTTCGGCCGCCCCTGCAATCAGCAGGTCGCGGGTGTCAAACGATCTCACCGTTGCGCGCAGCTAAGGTCGGGGCTCGAGCATGCGAGCGCGCTTTTCCACGCCCTCAGACCGTCCTCTTTGGGCGGATGGATGACGATCTCGAGGCCAGCGGCTACAGCCATATCATGCGTTTCGCCATCGGCATCAATGCACTTCCGTGATGGACGTCACGCCGTCTCGATCTCGAAAAATCGCTTCGAGTGCTGCGCGCTGAGCGTCGGTCATCCCGAGCCGAGTTTCGGTGAAGCCGATGCGCACCGGCTATGCGGCACCGGCACATATTCTGAGAACGCTCCGTTTAGGCCTTGTGGATGCGGGCCATGCAGCCCCATGGCGCGAGGAGCTGGCTAGCGGTCCGGTGCGCCTCTCCTCGCTTTCACATCTGGCCAGTTCACGCTGAACACGAGCGAATACGCCATCGAGAGCGTGGTCGAGACCGTGCGGTCTGCCACCGAATCGCTGGCACAGAACAAGAAACTGGCCCTCAAGACCGAGGTCGCTAAGTCCCTGCCTATTGGCCTTGGCGACGAGTAGCGGCTCACCCAGGTCCTGCTCAACCTGGTCGGAAACGCCATCAAATTCACGGACGCCGGCGAGGTATGCATCACCGCCACCGCCAGCAACGGCTACTTCGCCCTCAATGTGACCGACACCGGGCCCGGCATTCCGGAGGAGCACAAGGTGCGCATCTTCGAGCAGTTCCACCAGGTCGACGGCTCCAACACCAAGGCCAAGGGCGGCACCGGGCTGGGGCTCGCCATTGCCAAGCAGACTGTTGAGATGCACGGCGGCCGCATCTGGGTCGAGTCGACGCTCGGCAAAGGTGCGACGTTTCAACTGGAGCTGCCTATCCTCGCCGAGAAACAAGGCCACAGCATGAGCAAAGCGTCCGTGTCCGAAGGATCCCTAGCAACAGACCAACTTAGCTCGACCTCGTGTGATGCCGATTGGTTCGGAGTAGTGCCACAAGCCGACTGATTGCGTCTTAGCCGTCCGGTAGACAGCGTCAGCCGTGCCTCGCCATTGATTGCCGCAATGTCGATCTTCTTCATATCCATCATCGCATCGAACGCGCACTTTGCTTCAGCGCCGCCAGCCGCCAACGCTTCAGTCAGAACACGCGGCAGGATTTTGAGGTAGTGGTCTGCGACCCTGGGTGATCTGCGCGTTGCGCCCCGCCATACGGGAGAAACGAATGCTCGTCACGCCGAACGAGCCAGTTGAGATTTTTGCTGTGCCGACCGGGTCTTCATAACAACATGAATCCGGGTTCCTAGAAGTCCAGATCGGATTTTGAGATCGCCTCCAAATTGGCGCGCTCGCGCTCTTATACCGCGGAGACCAACCCCCGTCCGCATCGGCGACCCATGTTCCTTATCTCGCGCGCCACGGCCATCATCGGTGATTATCACGTGTACCCGACCACCGATCCATCGCAGTTGGACCGAAACATGCGAAGCACATGCGTGGCGATGGACATTCGCCAAACCTTCCTGAACCATTCGAAAAAGCGTCCGCTGCATGCGACGCGGTAGTTTATCAACCTTCGGATCAGACCGAAAATCAACGATAAGACCTGAGCGATCGGCGAAGCCGTCGATGTACCGACCGATGGTCGAGCAACATCCATCGACGTCGAGACCGAGAGGATGCAACAGATAGCTCAATGTGCGAATTTCATTGAAGACCTCGGTCAATGAGGTCTCAACCTCATCCCACAGCCTCACCTCATCGCTTGCCAAGGTGACTCTTTGCCTTAGACTCATCATGTTGAGATTGGCGGCGACAAGATGCTGTGTGGTTGAGTCGTGCAATTCTTGCGCGATACGTTGGCGCTCTTTCTCTTGTAGATTGATAAGTCGGTCAGAAAGCGCCTGTGCCTCGCGTTCCAACCTTTTTCGGTCCGTAACATCGAAATTCACACCGAAAATGCGATTAGACCTGACCGCCGCATAGGCACTAAGCCATCGCTCCGATCCATCGGGCAGGCGCAGCCGGAACTCGTGCTGATAGGCTTTGTTCTCAGTCAAGCGCTTCTGTTTTGCGTCACTAATTTGCAGATCCTCAAACGGTACGCGCTTGCGCAACTCGTCGACCGAAACAACTCGCGTGCCGTCTGGGAGGCCGAGCAACCGAGCTTCTTGTTCGTCGATAATGGCTTGGGTTGCAGCCATATCCACCTCAAATGTTCCCATCGCTGCCGCTTCAAGTGCGAAGCGAAGCCGAACCTCACTCTCGCGGAGTGCGGCTTCGGTGTCTTTGAGGTGCGTGATGTCAGTGCACGAGCCAATGTAACCAAGAAAGTTGCCATCGCGGGTATACCGTGGAATTCCGACATCATCGATCCAATGGTACGCTCCATCGCTCCGCCGGAGCCGATACTGCATCCGGAATTCTTTCCTCGCCTCAAAGTGACCGATGTAGATTTCCAGGCAACGGGCAAAATCGTCCGGGTGAACACCTTCAGCCCAGCCGTTTCCTAACTCTTGGGCCATGCTTCGACCCGTAAAGGTCAGCCACGGTTGATTAAACCAGACGCACCCCTTGTCTTCGCCGGACACCCAAATCATTAGGGGCGCAGCATCCATCACCTCACAAAACCTCTCGTCGAGCCCCGCAGCACGCTCAAGCGAGAAGTCAGTCGAGCTACCATCAGCCATGCTGTTGCCTTGGGCTATCTCGGACGGCTAAGAACTTGGTGTTCGGATGGACAGGACTTGCGCGAGGAACTCTGCCGTCCCTCAATGGTTACCGCGAACATGGCTCGGGTTAACCCGCAGGTCTATCGGGTGTTCTGTGTAGACATTTGTTATTGCCCTGCTCCAGCGGGACGCTGAAAGCTAATGTCGCACGGTCCGCGGATTTGCGATGTTGCTTTGCGTGACGTGCGACCGAGCGGGAGGCCGCTTTGGGTCGATGCTGTCGAAAAAGTCGGCGACGAGCTTTTCTGTTTGCTCGATCTGGAACGGTGTTTCTGGCCTTGCCCATACGGGGCTTGGCCTCGACGCCCAGGCTACCAATCGATGCAACGCAACTCACGCGCGGGTGGGCTGTAGTGGCGGTTGGATGAGGCGCAGGGCCAGCGTCTTGAGGTTCTGCACGATCGCAGCGAGGTGGAACTCATCTCGGGCGCCGGACAGGCCACGCAGGCGCATGCGCTCGAAGCGGTGATGGGTTTTCAAGTGTGCAAAGCGCATCTCGACGCGTTTTCTCAGATCGCGCGACTTGAGAAACGCCTTGGTCTTCATCTTGCGCCGCGCCGCGTCGCGGGCGTCCTCATCGAGGTCGCGCACAATGCGGCGTGATAACATGCCCGGGCAGCACTTGGGCTTCAGTGGGCACACGCGACAGTCGGCCACTACGGCGCGATATCGGATACCGTTGTCGGCTGTGACGCGCCCCGTCGTCGTCAGCGTCTTGCCTGCCGGGCAGATATAAAGGTTGCGCCGCTTGTTGAAGGTGAAGTCGAAGCGCGAAAAGGCATCGTCCTTGCGTTTGCTCATGTCCCACACCGGTATGTGCGGCGTGATCGTCTTCTTCGCCAGCCAGCCAAGGAAGCGGCCGGTTCCGTAGGCCGTGTCGGCAATCAGCCGCTTTGGCTTGAGAGCGAAGGTCCGTTCGGTGCGGTCGAGCATCACAGGCGTCGCGGCGACCTCGTCGAAGGTACGCGCGGGCGTAGCCTCGACGTCGACGATCACGGCATGCTCGACGTCGATTAGATAGTTGAGGCCGTCCGTAACCGAACTGCACGCGCTTGTTGGCCTTGGCGGTCCAGGCGGAAGCCGGATCTGACGGTGAGATCACCTTCGGCGCCTTGCGGTGTGGCGGCTGGCGCTCAGCTCCGCCCTCATCCATGTCGCTGTCGCTCTGTCTCTTGACTTCAGCATCGAGCGCATCAAGATACTCGGCGACCGCCCGCTTCTGCTTTTGCGCGTCAGTCCAGTCGATCTCGCCGGGCGGCACGCCGTGATAGCGACTGGCATTGGCCTCCATAACGCTGGCGTCGACGGCGAAGGCCTCGCCCTTGACCAGGCCCATCGCCATGGCCGCCCACACCACGCGCTCGAAGATGTGGCGCAACAGATCGCTCTCGCGGAAGCGACCCAACCGGTTCTCCGAGAACGTCGAGTGGTGCGGAACCTTGTCCTCGATGTCCATCTTGCAAAACCAGCGATACGCCAAGTGCAGCTCGACTTCCTGGTACAGCTTCCGTTCCGAGCGGATGCCGTAGCAGTAGCCGACGATGAGCATCCGGATCATCAACTCCGGATCGATCGAGGGACGGCCGATGTTGCTGTAATGGGGTTTGAGCTGCTTGTGCAGGTCGGCGAGCGCCACCGTCACGAACACGTTCATGCGGCGCAGCAGGTGGTTCTCGGGAATGCGATCTTCAAGCCGGAATTCGTAGAACAGGCGGCCCTGATGCCATGCAAGCCCAGACTTGCTCGATTATGGGCCGACCCTATGTCAACGTCCTCTGCTGACCGTAGCATGAAGGTTTCGTTTCCACGCCAGCTACCTAATACTTGAGGTTCGATGCTTCTCATGAAGGAGATCGGCCATGACCACATCACAAAATGCGCTCCGGACCTTTTACCGGTCGTCGGTTGGGCAGCGGATACCTGATGGTCTTTGAAACCATGGTGGCTTTGGGCGAACGGGCACAAGAAGGTAGAAGCTGGTTGGTGCGCATCTCGCTCGCTCAGGTTGGCAAGTGGATCCTTGACCTTGGCGAGGTTGCGCCAGCGGCGTTGCAAGCCATTCCGGCAGAGTTCACTCGGGAGGAGCTTGCCCTCTGGTCCATGGGTGAGCAAAACGCCATCTGGGCCATTACGGCACCTCAAACCCACCGTTCAACTCTCGGCGCAATGGACAAGACCAAGCGTGCCGCTCGGTTATCTAAGCCGGAGTGGCCCCCGAGATGACGTGCCCCCTGGACGAGCACCGGCACCAGTTTGATCTTGCCGTCAAGTCGGCTTTCTCTGCATCTCGACGGTCAAGTCATTGACGCAAGCCCTGAACGGCCCTTTTGGTCGACCGCAACCATTGGACCGAACATATGCGCTCGGGGATATCGTCTCGGCCTCGCTGTCTAAGTTTCGGCGGCATCGTTGGCCGATCACCCGCATCACACGCAGAAGCTTGCTTCATTGCGTGTAGGTGGCAGGTCGATCATGGGATTTCGATCGAAGAAGCCGGACGGCATCAGTTTGAAGCCGCAGCTCACGACTGGTTGGACGGGGAAGTCCTCCGGGCGCACCGAATGATGCAGGCCGAAGACATGCCACAGGACGACATCGGTATTCTCGATCGCACGATCCGCTTCTATCCATCGTGGCAGTCCCAGCCCCCCGTCAGAACCGTTCACGTAGTCGCCTGCTGGATAACGCTCCGCGGACGAGTAAGGCGTCACCCACAAGTGGTTCCGAATGAAGCCACCTCTACGGCCGGAACGACTCTCTGGATCGGTGTATGGCGTCACTGGGCTGGTCGCCTCGAGCTTGTAAGCGGTTGGCTTGCCGACAGCGTTTCGCACGTTGGGATTGACGACCTTCCAATAACGCATCGAGGCCGGATTGGCTCGACGGCAGGCCTCCTTTTCGGTTTTCAGCGTCGTCGCTTCCTCATAGAAGGCGTTCCCATACGGGTTCTCGGGACCAGCGGGTGGAACAACGACGTTGTATTCGACGACGGAGTTGCCGGGACCGTCGACGTCCATATCGAGCCTGGCACAGAAGAGATGCTGATGGATCTGCCCCACGACCCCCGGCATGACCTCGTTGCCGTGGCGGCTCGCCCGGCCCGGTTCGCATGCGACGGTATTGATAATGCCCGTCGCCTTGATCTCGAACTCGATGCCGCCGTGTTGGTAGAGATACCAGTAGGACGCGTACTCGTAGTTCCCCACGGTCGAGATGGACGAGATCACCAGACGCCGCAGGCGACGCACTTCGGCAACATCTGTCCGCCAATCCCAATGCTTCCAGCCGAGGCCCTGGTCCTCCTCGTGAATGCAGATCGCATTCTCTATTTTGACCGGAGTGCCATCGATCCCATTCACCCAGCCATCCATGTAGTGGATGGCGCCAAGGCAATCGCATCCGAGCCGTAGCGAGTTGGCAAGCTTGCCGAGGCCGTATTCGCCGATGTCGAAAACGTTCTTTCGATGGTGCGCGAGCTCTGGGCTGCCGTATGGAACCACCATTTCAGCGAGGGAGGCGCGATGTATGATGGGCCTGCGGATGCCATCCACGGTATGGCCGACCTGATGCAGGATCAGCCCCTCGCGGTTATTGAAGCCTACGCGAACGTCGAAGCCCATCCATTTGATGTGACGGCCATTGACCGTGAAGCTTGGCCCCTCGGACTGGATGACATCGAGAGGCTTGCCGCCTGGCGCGAAGCTGTCCCGGAACCGGGCGTCATACTCGTTGTCGGACTTCGGCACCGGCAGCGGATCGCGCCCCGCGAAGTAGTCATCAACGCGCAGGACAGTCATGGTATCGATGTCAACGACCGCGTTGAGGCCCTCGATGGGGTGAGCGTAGTAGTTGCTGTCCTTGCGCGTGCGCAGCCATGCGAACGTATGGGAGATGCGGCGCCCTTCCTCGCCCGGCGTGCCATTCGACCCTGCTGACCAAGGATCGACGCATACCATTTCGACGTTCTCGATCCCGCGGCGCCGGCAGCCGGCGATGAAATCCGGACTGGCCTTGACGGCCTTTTCGACCTCGAGGAACTCCTCGAGCATGATCATCGGACGTGCCGTCGGGAGGTGACGAGAGGATAGCACTCGCTCCTCGCCAAGCGAGAGGATGCCTTCCGTGACCCCGATTCGCCCGGCCGGGTAGATCGAAAAGCGAACCTTTCGATCCCATAGGGCACCTGGTTTCCAGGCGCACAACACTGTCTTCTCGGGTTCTTCGATCTCCAGACGCTCGAAGCGAATCGGCTCATCCTTGCCAAAAGCTGCGGCCACAATCTTTGCCGCGCGTGCCATCTCATCGCCGTCGAGAGGATCAAGCGGATGGCGTCCGGCAGCTACCGACGAGTGCGCCGAGCAGCAAGACGATGCTGCGGCGTCCGCGCCGACAGAAGGATCTTCGCGAGTTGTCATTCTTCTCTCCGGTTCTGTGCACGCCGAGCCGATGCCATGTAATTCCGCCATGCTACCGAAGAGCTGCCATTCGGAGAACTGCTCAATGCTCGGTCAGCCTGGGAAGTTAGGCCCCCTGCCGCGATTTTCCCGACTTTATTTTTCCGCTGATCGGACTAATGCCCAATCTGTTGGCTGATCAAGGTGTCATGGCGACGGCAGCCTTCTCAGCGTGTCGACCTTCAAGGCGCTGCCGCACAACGGGATCGACCCGAACCGGATGCGTCACGTCCCCGAGCGTGCAGCCGCCGCGTCCCCCACTCGATTCTGATAGTTCGAGCGCATGAACCAGAGGCGATACTCCTCGTATCGCAGGGGCGGATGTTTCGGCTTTTCTCCGGCCGGCACGCAGCTCGGGATCGCCTCCATCAAATACCGGGTGTTCGGCGCCATGAAAAATGGGATGGCGTAGCGGCTCTCTCGCGAGAGGTTAGCGGCAAAATGGCGGGTCGACTTGACCGTGTCGTTGGACCAGCGCTTCAGCATGTCGCCCGAGTTCACCGAGATCGCACCCCGGATCTTCGGCGCGCGCACCCACTCCTCCTGCGCGTTCATGATGTAGAGGCCCTCGACATCCGACTGCGGCAGCAACGTCATGAAGTTGGAGTCGGTATGCGGCGCGATGCCGAACTGGTTTGTCTCGTAGCGCGCCACGGGATAGTGCGACATGCGCACCGTGCCCTGCGGCGACTGGAAACCCTCATCGAAATAGTTCGGTGGGGCGCCGAGGCCCGTGGCAATGGCCGGCAGCAAGGAGCGCGCGAGCGCCTCCATACCGTAGAAGTAGCGCAGGCACTTCTCGCGGAAGAGCGGCAGCTCATGCGGCCACTTGTTGGTATAGCGGAACGGCACACCGGCGACGACCTCCGGGTCGTCGGCCATGCGCTCGCGGTCAAAGAAGAAGGCGGCGTTAATGTCCGCCTTGGTGTTGGCGTTCACCTCGGACGTCTTCACGGTGTAATCACCCGACGCCAGGTAACCGACGAAGCCCTGCCCCATCGCGAGCTGGCGCTTTCGCTCGTGCGCGAGAGCGTGGAACTCTCGCGCCGCCTCGAAGCCGCCGCGGATGACGTCGCGCCGCACCCCGTGGCCGACCAGAACGAAGAAACCGCTGGTTCGGAGTGCACCGACGATCACATCGCCGAGATGGCGCAGATCGGACGCGCTTTCCTCGTCGAAGCGAGAGAGGTCGATGATAGGCATCTCGGCCGGCGTCGCCTCGCGTATGGCGGACAGGTCGATCATGGTTGCCTCCCGTATTCGGATAATGCGGGGCGAGCTGAAGCTACTAGCGCCGCATTGATGGATGCTCGACCTTAGCGCCGGCCTCGTCAAGCCGGGATCGTTCAGTGACCGGGTGCGCCGGCGATTGAAAATCGACGGATCGGACGTGGACCTCCGTCAGTGGCCCGCGAGCTGATGGCAAAGCGCACTGACCAGCCTGCGGGTTAATCGGATGCACGCGGTGTCCAGCGGCTGCGCCTGCGATGAGAACTTGGCAATCACGATCTCGTTCTCGGTGTCGACAAACAAATTCTGGCCGTGGATGCCGAGGCAAAAGACCAATCGTGGCTCGGTACGCTCCACATACCATTTTGCCCGGTAGTGGATGCGAACGCCTGGGTAGTAGGAAGCAAGGTTGCCCGCCGCCCACGCATCCGCGTCGCCATCATTCATGATCATGTCGATCCAGGCTGCGGGCACAACTTGCCGTCCCCCGCGCGATCCTCCAGCGACGAGAAGCTGCCCCACGCTGGCAAGATCCCTAGCTGTGGCGCACATGCCGCCCGCAGCCCGCGGCGCGCCCAGTCGGTCGACAGTTATGTAGGCGCTCTCCGCCGCGCCCATCGGTTGCCACAAGAGCTCGCTGAGAAGGTCGGCGTAACGCCTGCTTGTAGCACGCTCGATGACCCAGCCCAGCAGATCCGTGTTGGGCGAGACGTACCAGAAGCGCCCGCCATGCGGGCCGTCCGTCTCCTTCAAATCCTGGAAAAACGACCTGATGTCGGAGGGCGGCTCGTCCGACGCAAGCGGGTTCCAGCCCGCCGCCCTGCGATAGGCAATCATCGGACCGGAGGTGGCCTGGTAGTCTTCATTGAAGGCAACGCCTGTTCGCATGTCGAGCAATTGCATGACCGTGGCGCCGGCCCAGGCAGTCGTCTTCAGCTCGGGGACGATGTCGGCGACAGGCCGCGACAAGTCGAGAGCTTGCCGGCTTGCGAGAATGCCCGCGAGGAGGCCCAACATCGACTTGGAGATCGACATGAAGATGTGCGGCGAGCGTTCAGTCATACCGTTGAAATAGCGTTCCAAAACGACCGATCCCTTGTGAAGGACGACGAGGGCGTCCGTACTCGTGGTTGCAAGGGCCTGATCGAGCGTCAACACCCTTTCCTCGTCGATGACCCGCGTTTCCGCGAACGCAACCGAGCTTCGGGGAAGCTGCCGGACCATAGCGGGGTCGTGGACGATGTCGGCTGTAGGGAGCAGCTCGCGCACGTGATGGAACGCCCATCTGCTAAAGGGAGCCGTCCGCCAATTGGCGAGCGTTACCTGTGCTTCCGGGCTCGGCGGAAATCCATCCATCAAGGGGCTCATTGCATCCGTCCTCACCATCGCCGATCCAATTGCGCAAACGTGCCGCGAATGGCTCTATGGCACAAGGGTCATGCTCCCTCGGAGGACGATCTTCGCCATGTGGCCAAATCCACGCATTCCCTACCAGATGTCCAGCGACCGCCCTCGACTTGCTCCGCTCAATGGCAAGCCGCTCATGGTCAATCCCGTCGTCGCCATCGAATACTGGCCCTTCGATAGACCGATGCCACGCGGAATTCTGCCGGCTCCTCATGCCGGCCCAGCGAGCCGCCCGATGTGGCCAACTACTCCTGGGTGGAGTACGGCATGCGGTGTGGGTTGCCGCGGCTCTTCTCTCTCTTCGAGCGGCGCGGCATTAAGGCCTCTGCATGGATGAACGCGCAGTGCGCCGATGTGTATCCGTCTGCTGCAGAGCGAGCCGCACGTGACGGGTGGGATTTCGTCGGTCACAGCTGGTTTCAGCGGTCGTTGAAAGAAGTCGAGGACGAAGAGGCGGAAGTCCGCCGCTCGCTCTTGCGCCTCGAGCAGCTTGCCGGCAAACGTGTCCGCGGCTGGTTCGGCGCAGGCGGCGGCGAGACAAGTCGCACGCCCGAAGTTCTCAAGCGCTGCGGAGTTGAGTTTACGCACGACTGGCCGCTCGATGACCTTCCCTGCTGGATGACGACCAAGGAGGGACCATTGCTTTGTCTCCCGTACACATGGGAGATCAATGACGTGCCCATGTGGGCCGTGCAGGGTCAATCATCCGATGAACTCGTCAAGCGTAAGCGGTGTTGCGGCTCCACGTTCCAAGCTGGCTCGGGCTGTGGCTTGATGCCGGCTTATGAGCGATCGACTTAAGCATACGCTTGAAAGCAAGGCCGCCGACCGAACCGATGGCGCTGTTACGACGGTGCGCCGGATCGAACTGATCACTGGGAACGGACGGCGCCGGCAGTGGTCGGCCGACGATAAGGCTCGCATCGTCGTCGAGAGCCTGAAGCCCGGCGCGAACGTGTCGGAGGTGGCTCGGCGGCACGGGCTTAGCCCGCAGCAGTTATTCTGCTGGCGGCGGCAGGCGCGTGAGCTGTTGAACGAGAGCGAGCGTGAGGCGGCCGGCACCGCGCTGGCAAGTCTTGCTGCGCCTGATCCGTGGCCACGCGCGCGCAGCAGGGCGAATCCGCGCGCGGCTTCTCCTGGCCCAGAGCCTGCCTTCGCGCCGGTCGTGATCGCCACCGCAACATCATCGCCGGCGCCGACTGCTCCGCCATCGCCGCCCGCTGACACGGTAGTGCGCGGTCTCATCGAGATCGCGATCAGCGACGCGATCGTGCGCGTGCGCGGCCAGATCGAGACCGGACTGCTCGTCTCGGTGCTGCGTGCCGTGCGGAGGGCGTCATGATACTGGCCGCAACGGAGCTGCAGGTGCTGGTGGCGACGAGGCCCGTGGATTTCCGTAAGCAGGCCGACACACTCGCTGCGCTGGTGCAAGAGGCGCTCGCCGCCGATCCCTATTCGGGGGCGGTCTACGTGTTCCGCGCCAAGCGCACCGATCGCGTGAAGCTGTTGTGGTGGGATGGCACAGGGGTGTGCCTGTTGACGAAGCGGCTGGAAGGCGGCCAGTTCCGTTGGCCTCCAATCGAGGACGGCACGATGCGGCTCACGCCGACGCAGCTCGCGGCGCTGCTCGAGGGGACGGAGTGGACCCGCCTGGGGGCGCGCGAGGTCGAGCGGCCGAGGGCGGCGTCATGACGCTGCTCACCGCCTTTGCCGCGATCACGGCGTGCCGCTTCGGCGACGCGCGCCGCCCAGCGCTGCGACAGGAGGACTCAGGCGCAGGAACGCTGCTGCTCGGCGGCCACGAATCAGCAATCGTGCACGGCATGACGAATACGCCGTCAGCGCTGCCGCAGGATGTCGAGGCTTTGCAAGCGTTGATCCTCGCGGCGCGCGAGGCCCATGCCGCTCTGCTCGCGGAACGCAACACGATCGCCGCCGAGCGCGACCAACTCGCCGTCCGCACCTCCAAGCTCGAGCACATCGTTGCCGAGATGCGTCGCGCCATGTATGGCCGCCGCTCCGAGCGCATCGACGATGACCAGCTCGCCTTGGCATTGGAAGCGCTGGAGACCGAGTATGCCAAGGCCGAAGCGCAAGCCGAGAACGCTGATCCCGCGCTGAAGAGCGAGCGCACGAAGAAGCGCCGCGCCAGCCGCAACGAGAAGCTGGACCACCTGCCGCACGAGGAGGTGGTAATCGAGCCGGAGAGCAAGGTGTGCCCGTGTTGCAACGAGGCTCTGCACGTAATTGGCGAGGATGTATCGCGGCGCCTCGACAAACAGCCGGCCAAGCTCACCGTAATCGTCACGCGCAGGCCGAAGCTTGCCTGCCGCCACTGCGAGAAGACCGGCTCCGACGAGGTTGCCGGCATCATCCAGGCGCCGGCACCGCTACGGCTGATCGAGGGCGGGTTGCCCACCGAGCGGCTCGTCGCCGACGTTGTCGTGTCGAAGTTTGCCGACCATCTTCCGCTTTATCGGCAATCGCAGATCAACGCGCGCCTGGGCGTGAAGATCGAGCGCTCGACGCTGGCGCAGTGGGTCGGCACGGCAGCCGCCGAGCTGCAGCCCCTGCACAGCTATCTCGTCAACCTGCTGAAGGCGTCACCGAAGTTGTTCTGCGACGAGACGCGCTGCCCTGTACTCGATCCGGGTCGCGGCAAGACCAAGACCGGCTTCATGTGGGCGATCGCGCGCGACGACCGACCGTGGGGCGGCACCGATCCACCGGCGGTGGCCTACACCTACGCGCCCGGGCGCGGCGGCGAGCATGCGTTGAAGCTGCTCGCCGGCTTCAGCGGCGTGCTGCAGGTGGACGGCTATGCCGTGTACAACCAGCTCGCCCGGCCGACACGCGCCGGCGGCGCCGTCACGCTTGCTTTCTGCTGGAGCCACCTCAGGCGCAAGTTCTACGAGCTCCATGTCGGCGGCAGCCAGCCGATCGCGACCGAGGCGCTGGCGCGCATCAGGCAGCTCTACGACATCGAGGCCGAGATCCGCGGGCTGCCGCCGCAGGTGCGTCGCGCCGCGCGCCAGGCGCGCTCGAAGCCAGTCACCGACCTGCTGAGACCGTGGCTCGAAATGAGCCTCGTCAAGGTGCCGAAGGGTTCCAAGCTCGGCGAGGCGCTGGCCTACGGCCTCAACCACTGGGGCGGCCTCGTCCAGTTCCTCGAGAACGGCCGCATCGAGATCGATTCCAACACGGTCGAGCGTTCGATCCGTCCCCTCGTACTTACCCGCAAGAACTCACTGTTCGCCGGCCACGACCTTGGCGCTGAGGGCTGGGCGATGATCGCGACGCTAATTGAGACCTGCAAATTGAATTCTGTCGATCCGCTGGCCTGGATGACAGACGTGCTGACGAAGCTCGTCAATATGTGGCCAGCATCGCGCATCAGCGAGCTCATGCCCTGGACCTACGCAAAACAAGCTTGAGCCCCTGTCGACGTGGGGCGGCTGGACCGCTTACACTTGAGCAGGTTATGGCGCGGCGGGGCGAATCCATTGACGCGCCGATGGGTGGTATTCGCCGGTGCCGCATTTCGCGTATTCACGAAAGGTATGCGAATGGCCGCGTCAGCTGGCAGAGCAAAAATCGTTGTCGGTCATCTAGTTGGTCTAATGGACGCCGAGATTTCGATTGAGCTGCACGGCTTCCCGCCTGGG
>Ga0081455_10000401_pt1 | contig 57163 bp, 44 predicted proteins | sample TabmetS3T2R1_FD_70207 | JGI IMG/M metagenome (GOLD analysis project Ga0081455, IMG submission 70207) | Tabebuia heterophylla rhizosphere microbial communities from the University of Puerto Rico - S3T2R1 | ecosystem: Host-associated > Plants > Roots > Rhizosphere ...
GCTTCCACCGACGTGCCCATCTAGTTCCTACGTGGGCACGTAACAGATGCCCGCTTAACAACGGGTGAGGATCATTTCGTCTCCGCAGATGCTTAGCAATGCGGCCAAGAGCGGACGGTTACGAATGTCCGACAAAATATTTCCACTGATAACGAGAGCCCGACGGGAGATCCGCAATGAAAGCGGCTTCCCGCGTCCTCCACCGTTGAATCGGCCGGCCCTCGCAGCGGCCCGTTCGGGGGATCGAGCAGTGAGGAGACCCTCGAAGTTTCTAGCGTTTGTAAAGCACGCAATCGCTCTGCGGGACGCGTCTCGTCGGCGCTAGCGTCCCAGCGCCGGTCGGCCTTGGCACCGGCTTGGACGATCAGCTCAGTCGCGCGGTTCCATCCTGCAAACTTGTCGTCGACTGTAGCGTCTGGGCCGAGCTGCCGAAGCCGCTCGCACCGAGGATCGCAAGTGCCGGCGTAAAGGAAATATCGGAAGCCGTTCCAAACCGATTGTAACGATAGGCGAGGTCACCACCGATTGCGACCGTATCACTGCCGCTCAAGTATTGAGCAGCCAGCGCGTTGGTAAGCGCCCAGGTCGTCAGGCTCGGGTTGGCTGCGCGGGCTGCGTCGAACGCATTAACCAGACCGTCGAAGTTGAACGTTTCGATCTTCTCGTTGCGCGTGGTATCCGATGAGGCTGCATCGTAATCCGTAGTCCCTTCGATGATGATCTGTAGTTTGTCGACACTGCGGTTGGACGTGCTGGTGTAGTAGCCAGTGAAGGTGATCTGATCGGACACCCCCACCTTGAGAATAAGATCATTGCCACTCTTCTGAAACAGAAGATCCGCGTAGCGCGCACCACCACCCAGGGAGACGGTATTGTCCTTCGTCGTGCTGGCAGCGACAGTGTCTTGACCCTCGCCAAGATTGAAGACGATGAGATCTGCGCCCGTACCGGTGGTCAGCGCGTCATTGCCGACGCCGCCAATCAGCAGATCGTTACTCGCCGAGCCCGTGAGAGTGTCTGTTCCCGCGCCCCCATTCAGCAGCGTATTTCCGGAAGTGTTCGATAGCGTATCGGCGCCAACGCCGCCTTCCAGAATGTCGATGCCACCACCGCCCGCCAGCGTGTTGTTAGCGGTATTGCCGCGGAGCAGGTTCGCAAGCGAGTTGCCGGTGCCGTTGATCGTGCTGGTGCCCGTGAGAAACAGCAGCTCGATATTGTTAGCCAGCGTTCGGGTCACTGCTGAGTTCACGAGGTCGATACCCTCACCCGCGTTCTCGGTAGTCACGTCAGCCGACACGTCGACGTAGTAGATGTCGTTGCCGGCGCCGCCGCTCATGTTGTCGGTACCGCCTGCACCATCCAGCGTGTCATTTCCGCCAGATCCGGTGAGCGCGTTGTTTGCCGAGTTGCCGATCAGAATGTTGTCCAGCGCGTTACCCGTCCCGTTGATCGCAGTGGTACCGGTCAGCGTCAGATTTTCCAGCTGCGCGCCGAGCGTATAGGAAACCGAAGACTTCACGAGATCGATACCTGCGCCGGCACCTTCTGTCACGGCATCGCTCGTACTGTCAACCATATAAGTGTCGTTCCCTAACCCACCGACCATCGTGTCATTCCCCGTGCCGCCGTCCAGCACGTTGTCGCCACTATTGCCGTTGAGGGTGTTGGCCAGCGAATTGCCCGTTCCATTGATGTTCGCCGTACCCATCAAGGTGAGATTCTCGATGTTGGCACTCAAAACGTAGCTGACGGAGGCCTGCACAGAATCCGTGCCCGCACCCGAGCTCTCGCTGATCGCGTCGCTCGAGTTATCGACGATGTAGGTATCATTGCCGCCGCCACCGATGAGCGAATCAGCGCCGGCACCGCCGTCGAGAGTATTGGCGCCACTGTTGCCCGTGAGAACGTTGGCGAGGCCGTTACCCGTCGCATTGATAGCGGCCGAGCCGGTCAGCGTCAGGTTCTCAACCTCAGCGACGAGCACATAGCTGACGCTGGATTGCACTAGGTCTGTTCCCTCGCCCGCCGCTTCCGCGACGACGTCGCCGGCGTTGTCGACCACGTAAGTATCGTTGCCGGCGCCGCCGCTGAGTGTGTCCGCACCGGCCTTGCCATCCAGCGTATTGTTGCCACTGTTGCCCGTGATGACGTTCGCCAACGCGTTGCCTGTGCCGTTGATATTTGCTGTTCCCTGCAGAGCCAGATTCTCTACATTGTTCCCGAGCGTCCAATTTACAGACGACTGAACGGTATCGATCCCTTCGTTCGAGTTCTCGGTGACACTGTCGGAAGTGGAATCGACGAGGTACGTGTCATTGCCCGCGCCCCCGCCATGGCGTCGTTCCCCGTGCCACCATCGAGCACATCATTGCCCGCGCCACCAAACAGCGAGTCGTTACCGGCCAGACCATAGATGTGGGAGTCGAGTCCGCCGATCGCCTGAAGACTGTCTGCACCGGGCGTGCCATAGACCTGCGACGCACGTGCGCGGATCTCCGCCAGATTCCAGGTCGTGCCGTCAGAGAATCGAATCTGTTCGATATGATCCGCGCCTCCGTAGCCGAATTCGGCATTGAAGAAATACTGCACCTTGATCTGATCGCCGGTGAGCACATTCCGGATCAACAAATTGTGTTCGAACGGTGCTTCCGGATCGAGGCTCAGCTGCACATCGCCCGCCGCGACCGTCGCGTCGAAGACGATCTCGTCGATCGACGCGTCTTCCGTGGTGCCAGTCGTGTCGTGCACGACGTCCGCGCCGAAGCCGCTGCTGAAATGATACGAGTCGGCGCCTGCGCCGCCCTGGAGCTGGTCGCTGTCCGCACCGCCGATGAGGACATCGTTGCCATCTCCACCGAGCAGAAGATCCTCGCCTGCTCCACCGGACACGGTGTCGTCGCCGGCCTCACCCCATAGCTCATCGTCGCCATCGTTTCCTTCCATCGAATCATTGCCGGCGCCCCCATAGACGATATCGTTGCCCGCGAGCGCATCGATGACGTCCGCATTGACGGTGCCGAGAATCGCATCGTCGCCCGTTGTCGGGCCCAAGCCGGACGCCGCGCGGGCCCGGTTGATCATCGTGACCTGGTTCCAAACCGTGCCGTCGGCAAACTCTGTCTGCCGAACCGTGCCCACGCTGCTCTGCCATTGCTCGTTGGCAAAGAAGCTCACGACCCGCAGCGAGCCGGAATCTCCCGCGATCGTCAGCGCGACCACGTGTAGAGCGAGCCGTAGATGCTGATGCGGTCGTTGCCGTAGTTCCGGCCGAACACGTAGGTGGTATTCGTCGAGCGGCCAAACTCGCCGTACTGAATAAGCGTGTCGTCGCCGGCGCCACCATCCAGCGTGTCGTAGCCCGCAAAAGTCGCCAACTCGTCATTGCCATCGCCGCCCAGGAGCACGTCGAAGTCATTGTATGAGGAGCTCGTGGAGCCGTCGGAGATGACGTCGTTGCCAGCACCGCCCACTAGGATGTTGGACCAATTGTTGCCGATCAGCTGATTATTGCCGGCATCGCCAGTCAGATTCGAGGCGCCCATCGAATCGGTCAGCTGGACGCGCTCGACATTCGTGAATGCGCTGAAGGAATAGTCCCCGACCGTGCCGCCGGTGATGGTGACCTGATCCGTGCCTTCATTCAGATTCTCGATCACAACATCGGCGGTGGAGTTGACCACGTACGTGTCGTCGCCGACGCCACCGATCAACGTATCCGCGCCGAGACCGCCGTCGAGCGAATCGTTGCCTGCTCCACCGATGAGCGTGTTCTCCGCGCTGTTGCCGACGAGCACGTTGGCGGCCGCATTCCCCGTACCCGAGAGGGCGTCGGAGCCGGTCAATGTCAGATTCTCGATACCCTCGGGCAGCACGTAACTGATGGACGCCAGCACCTGATCCGGCCCATTGGGTCCTTCTGTGTCGAAGATCCGGTCGCCCCCGTTGTCCACGACGAAGATGTTCGACTGCCCGTTGCCGATCATCACGTCAGCGCCGGCGCCGCCGTCGATGTACACCTGTGCGCCATAGAAGCTCGGGGCGGTGGATGCGTCGATATAGTTGTCCAGCGCGTTGCCGACAAATCGCCGCATGAGCGAGTCGTTGTTCGGCAAGCCCGATGACGGCGAAGGCGAACCCTGCAAGATGAAGCGCTCGACGTTCTCCGGGAGAGTTGCCGAGTAGGCATAGGCGATCAGTGTATCCGTGCCACCATTGGGCGCCTCGATGACGACGTCCTGGATGTTGTTGTAGTTGCTTCCCCAGGTAGTGGTGAAGAGCGTGTCGACGTAATAGACGTCGTCGCCTGCGCCGCCAATCAGCGTATCGGCGCCCGACCCACCGTCGATGCGATTGTTGCCCGAGTTGCCCGCGATGGTGTTGTCGAGCGCATTGCCGTTGCCCGACAGGTCGAGCTGGCCGAGCAGCGTCAGGTTCTCGACATTGCTGGGCAGCTGGTAGGACACACTCGAGTTGATGGTGTCGGTTCCACCGCCCGCGCCTTCGACCACCACGTCGCCGCCGTGATCGACGGTGTACGTGTCATCGGCACTCGTGCCGGTCTGAGTATTCGCGACGCCTGCGACGTTCGTAGTGGATGCGGCAATCGCGGCGGCGTCCCAGATCGTCCCATCCGCAAATCGGATCTGCTCGATGCGTGAAGCGTCGCCCGCTGCGAAGTAGCCTTTGATCGACAGCTGCTCGTTACCGTTGTCGAGCACCAACCACAGCCCGTCGGCCGCCGCATCCTGCGACACACGGTAGATCGCGATGTCCGATGGCAGGATCCCGGCGCCCAGCTCGATGCGATCGTTGCCCGCACTATCGGTAATCTCGTCGAAACCGGAGCCACGCCCGAACCGGTAGACATCATTGCCCGCGCCGCCGACGAGTGCATCCTGGCCAGGACCGCCATCGAGATCGTCGTCGCCGTCGAGGCCATTCAGAATGTCGTCCCCGCCGTTACCTCGCAGAACATCATTGGTGGCATAGCCGGCGATGGTCTCGGAGGTGTTATCGCCAATCAGAGAGAGCGGCAACACATCCGAATATCGCAAGACGGCTGCGGAGTCATCGGCGAAACGGATCTCGTCGATAACCGTGTTGATGCTGCCGCTCGCGAAGTAGTTGGCGATCGTGATGGAGTTATCGATCTGCTGAATGGGTGGCAGCGATGTGTCTGGGTTCAGCACGTTCACGATAAGGTCGTTGTAGCTGCGTCGGAACCGCAGACTGTCCAACGCCATGCCTGCGCCGAGCTTCAGAACGTCGATCGAGCCGGCCGCATTGTCCACATCGCTCAGCGTGAAGCTGCGGCGCGAGCGCTGAACGAGATAAGTGTCATTGCCGGCGCCCCCGGAGATCGCGGAGATGCTCTGCGTGCCAACGATGAGCGTGTCATCGCCATTCTCACCATACATCCGCTCGCCATTGGACAGCGTATCGTTACCATCGCCGCCATACAGGTAGTCGAAGTCGGCGCCGCCATCGACGACGTCGTTGCCCGCACCGGCATTGATCGTGTCATTTCCGGCCAAGCTGCTCAGTATGTCGTCGCCCGCGCTGCCATAAATATAGTCGTCGCCGGCGGTTCCCAGGCGGGCGCGAGCGAGTTGCTGATTGGTATCCCAGGCGATTGAAGGATTCGCGGCGAATACGATCTGATTGAGCGCGGCGGCAGGATTCGTCACGGCGCCGCTGAACGTAATGCGGTCCGACGAGCTGACCGAGCCGTCCGCATCGATGAAGCGGATCACGAGGTCGCCGCTGCTGTTGGAGCCCAATTGCACGGATGCCGGATCGATATTCGCGCCGAAGCGCAGCGCGTCGAGAATGCTGTCCGCCGGATCGCTGATCGCGTAGGTCTTCCAGCCATCCCCGCGCTGATAGTTGAACCAGTTGCCCGGCGGGTCCTGCCAGGGAACGTTAGCAGCGGTATAGACCGTGCCATCATTAAAGCGGATCTCATCGAGACCCGCGTTCGTGAAGTAGTTGGACACGAGAACCTGATCGCTCGAGCCGATCAGCCGCGCCAGCAGCGAACTCCCGATCTTGAAGAACTCGATGTCGGATACCGTGATGTCCGCGGCGATCTGCAGTCGGTCGACTTTGCCCATCGCGATATCGTCGTTGTTGATGGTGTCTCCGCCGCCGCCGCGTCGGAACAAATAGGTGTCGCTGCCCGCGCCGCCGCTAAGGATATCGTTCCCTGCCCCGCCATCCAGCCAATCGTCTCCCGCGCCCGCATCGATGGTCTCGTTGGCGGCACCGCCGAAGATGCGGTCGTTGACGTTCGTGCCGTTGAAAGAGGCCGTTCCGGAATTGACGACCTCGATGCCTTTCGCGGTGACCAGGTCCGCCCAGGACATCACTGTCCCGTCGCTGAACTTCACCTCATCGATGGTTCGAGGTCCGTTCATCACATCGACGGGGGCGAAGTCCGTCAACTGCAGGCCATCGCCGTCTCCGGTCGCGAGCGTGAAGCGCGAAGTACCCGCATCCCATCGCAAGGTGAGGTCCGATACCGCGATGGCGGCACCGAGCTCGAGCGTGTTTTTGTTTGCGCCGCTCGACGCGAGATACGTGCTCAGATCGGTAATGCTATCGAGCCCATCACCGCGCTCGAAGAGATACGCGGTACTGCCGGTGCCGCCGGTCAGGACATCGTTGCCGCGCCCACCGGAGATGCGCGAGTCGTCGCCGCTTGCGACGATGATGTCCGCCTGCACGCCGCCATATGCTGATGCGCCCGCGTTGCTGGAGTTGAGGTCGACGGAATCTGCGTAATGCGTGCCGATCAGCTGCGCCGCCGAGATAACCGTGCCGCCGATCGTGAAGCTCGCAATGCCCCCCGAGAATGCGTTGCCGACCACGAGCCCGATGGTGGCGTCGTCTGATTGCCGAAGCTCGATCGAACCTGCCGTTGCGCCCGCGGTGATGACCAGCGTGTCGAGGTCGAGACCCGAAGCAAACACGATTCGGTTGTGGCCCTCGCTGTCGAACACGCCATCCGCGGTGTTGCCGACGAGCTGAACGTCCGCACCATCGAAGATGTACGTGTCGTCGCCGGCGCCGCCATACAGATTATCGGCACCCGCGCCGCCATAGAGCGTGTCGTTACCCGCGCCGCCCTCGAGCTGATCGTTGCCTTCGCCGCCGAAGAGCTGATCGTTGCCATCCCCGCCCAGAAGCAGGTCTTCACCACTATCGCCCAACAGAACGTCGTCGCCGCCGAAACCACGCAGCACGTCATCACCCGCACCGCCATTCAGCGTGTCGTTGCCCTGGATGCTCGTGGAGGTATCGCTCGCGTCGCCATCGAGCTGGTCAGTACCGGCGCCGCCGATCACGATGTCGCTGCCACCTCCCCCGATGAGCACATCGTTGCCATCACCGCCGTCGAGATAATCGGACTTCTGAATGGCATCCGCGACGCCGGCGCCATCGCCGTACAACACATCGTTGCCGGCGCCGCCGAGCAAGGTGTCTGCGCCGCCGCTTCCGACGAGCAGGTCGGCGCCATTGCCGCCATCCAGATAGTCGTCGCCGGCGATCTGATCCGGCGTATTGGCAGATTCGCCATAGAGTCGATCGTCGCCCTGGCCACCGAGCAGAGTATCGCTGCCGCCCTCACCCACGAGCAGGTCGTTGCCCGCACCGCCGTCGAGAGAGTCATTCCCCTGCAACGCTACGAGCGTGTTCGTGGAATCCCCGTACAGCTTGTCGTCACCGTCACCGCCGACCAGCGTGTCGCTGCCGCCGCTGCCGGTCATGACGTCATTGCCGGCCTCGCCGCTCAGATAGTCGTTGCCGTCCGCTTCGGTCTCGTCATCTCCGTAGAGAGAGTCATTGCCGCTCCCGCCAAAAAGAGTGTCTGCACCGCCGGCACCGTACAACTGATCGTCGCCGTCGCCGCCGTCGAGGACATCCTGCCCGTTGATGTCGTCCTCGTCGCCGCCATCGAGATAGTCGTCGTCCGCACTACCGAGCAGCGTGTCGTTGCCGAGATCGCCCCAGATGAAGTCGTTGCCCGATCCACCGACGACGAGATCGTTCCCCTCGCCTGCGAGCACGCTGTCATTGCCCGCGCCCGCGTAGATGGTGTCGTCATCGCCCTCGGTTGCTTCGTCCTTCAGGTTGCCGGTCGAGGTCTGATGCGCGAAGTACTCGACCGAGTTGGAGACGGTGTACTGGAACGTCTGCTGACCCTGCGGATCGGGGACGACACCCGTCGTGAAATCCCATTGGAAAGTGGGCCACTGCCAGCTGCTGTTGGCCCATTGGATGTAGAAAAAGCGGTCGCCGAAGATCAGATCGTTGCCGGCGCCGGCGACGAGCTCGTCACGGCCGCCGCCGCCGGCGAGTACGTCGCGAGCGCTGCTGCCGATCATGGTTTCGTCATTGGCCTGACCGGAGCCGGACAGCAGATCGCCGATCGCAGCGCTGTTTTCGTCCGTTTCGCCTCCCGCGATGGCCGCATCCAAAGTGATCTGTGTGTTGCCGAAAATCGTGCTCGTGCCGCCCGCTATATACGAGCCGGTCAGGATCACGTCGGAACCCGCGCCTCCATGCACCGTGGCGACGCCAGTGCTCGTGGCGCCGGTGCCGACCAGCAGGTCATTGCCGTCGCCGCCGTCAATCCACACCTCCGACGCGATGACTCGGACGTAGTCAGCGCCGGTACCAGCGTCTATCACCGCGGAAGAAAATGACTGATGGCTCAAGTCGTAAGTGACGCGGTCGTTGCCTTCATACGCCTGCACCAGCAGCGACGCACCATCGACGAAGTTGTTTACGGTCGACTGGATGTCGTCACCGTCCGATGTTCCATACCAATAATTGGGGAAGCTTGTCGGCGGCGCAGGTGGCGGATTGCCGGTGGACTCCGGTTCCTGCAGAGCGATGCCGAGCTGGCCGCCCGATGTCGCACCGAAATCTTTTACGGTGACGACGCGGCCATCGGCCAGCTGCATTACCAGGTCATAACCCACCAGCCGATATCGATTGTCTTTGTCATCGGCGTAGTTGTTCGGATCGCCAGACAGCTGGTGGATCGCGTCGCTGCCGAGCGTATAGGTGGAACCGTCCGCGCGCTCGATCACAATGGCGCCTGCGCCATCAGCATCTCGAATTGTGGTCGAGAGCGCGCCGGCACTGATGTGGTACGTATCGAACCCGGCGCCACCATCCAATGTGTCATTTCCGCCGCCAGTCGTCAGCGAATCGTCATCTGCACCGGCCACCAGTTCGTCATCGCCGTCATCGCCGTAGAGCTGATCCGCTCCGTTGCCACCCTCCAGGTAATCGTTACCGCCACCGCCGTGAAGCGTGTCGGCGCCGCCGGCGCCGAACAGCAGATCGTCGCGCGTTCCGCCGGTCAACGCGTCGCCACTCTCCGATCCGAAGCGAATGTAGGAAGGATCAACAATTCCGAAATCGAGACCGTCAACTGTCAGCGTCTTGCTGCTGCCGAGCCGCTCATCGGTGATGATCGTGTCGCCAACCTTACCGATGAACGGAATGCCGCCCGGCGTGCTCAGCATGCCGTCCGTGTCGCCCGACCTCCAGTACACCGCGTAGGCGGTGAGCACCCTGGAGCGCGTTTCAATCCATTTTTGCGTGATTTCGCCGGTGCCCGTCTGCGGATCGTACAACTGCAACGCATCGCCATAGCCGCCGGGAGCGCGCATCGCCGCTTGCGGATCGAGATCGTAGAGCGCCTGTCGATAGGCGAGGCCCAGCGCGTCGTTGCCGGACGCGAGCTGGATCGCCATGTTCGTATCCCAGGTGGGACCTTGGCCGGGATCTACCGGATGAAGCAGCCGCTCGACCACTTCATCACCGAAGATACCGCCGGCGATCCCGAAGAACGTGGTGGCGGCGAGCCAACCGAGATCGCCCAACGGCCCCATCGCCAACAACGGGGCGAACGCGGTACCCGCCATTTCCGCGGCAGCGGTGCCGGCCGCCAGACTGCCCAGGAATTTCGCGCTCCAGTCCCGAATGATCTGCGCGCCTTCTTCGAGATTGCCGGCGGCGAATTGCTTGCTCGCCTCGTACCACGAGCCGATCATCGTGAACACGCCGACGACCGCGCCTAGCGTGCCCGCGACGTGCACCGTGTCTCGCGCGATGGCCGTGGTGCCGCGCAGGAGGACTTCGGATATTCGGCCTATGCCGGCTCCGTCGAGTGTGAGCCTCAGGAGATTGACCGGCTCATTGTTCATCGGCACCGTCATGCCCACGTTCGAGACGATCGACGCAGCCCGCGTGATGTCCCGTATGGCGGCGTCGGCTTCGACCGTCCCGATGTTATTGACGAAGAAATCGCGGATTGCCAGGAGCGTCGTCCGCGCGATGCCGTTGATGCTGGTCACGTTCGGATTTGCCAGCAACGCTGGAAGCTCGGTCTGGGAGAAGACGCTCCCGTCAATGGCAAAAGGCGAAATCGTGCGCACGGCGCCAAAAGCATTGTCGGCGAGGTTCTTCGAGACGATGTCCCACATGCCGGGCGTGCGAATGCCATCGGCGTCGATGACGCCGTCCATGGCTTCCTGCAACCCGGTTCGACCGACCAGTGCGCGCAGGGTCCTCAGGAATTTGTCGGAATTCAGAAACTCAGACGCCGGCGTCTGGCTGGGCGTAATGATGTGGCCACCGGATTGCGCGCCGAGAGCTTCAACCAGCTGATAGGCGGGAACACCCCCAACTGTGCCGCTGTAGAAGATCGTCTCTGCGCCGGCGACCGCGTTGGTTGGGCGAACGGATACCTGCCGGACCAGTTCCTGCAATCCATCCAGGGTTTGATACTGCGGGTCATCCAACGCGGCCAGCGCTTCGTCCAACGAGAGACTCATGAGGCGCTCCTTCCCACAAAGTCCACATCCACTTGTTTGAGATGCCTCATGTCGAAGGTGCTGCCGTGTCCCTTGAGCGCCTCCTCAATCAGCTGCAACAGATCGCTCTCGGGCACGCAAAATGCAGCGGGGATCACCACCTTCACGATCTGCCACTTCATCTGCTCCCAGAATTTTCCGGGGCCGGAACCGCTCACGTATCCTTCGATGCGAACGATGTGGCCGCGCCAAGCAAGAGCGAAGACCTCTGGCCTCGTGTGGGTGTCGTCGTACCCGGGAGGCTCGAGCGGAATCAGGAATGCATCGCGGTCACGATCGATCGTCCACTTCCAAGGACGGTGCGGGTCGCTGTGCTTCCACCACTTGAACTGACTCCAGTCGATCCGCGCCTTGTCCGCCTCGCTGATCAGCTCGTTCACGAATGCCATGAGGCGCTCCCTGCGGCAAACTCCACATCCACTTGCTTGAGATGACTCGTATCGAAGAGGTCGCCGTGTGCCTTCAGCGCCTCCTCAATCAGATGCAATACATCGCCCTGCGGCTGACCAAGTGCAGTTGGGATCACCACCTTCACGATGCGCCATTTCATGTGGTCCCAGAATTTGCCGGGGCCGGAACCGCTCGCGTATCCTTCGAGCCGAACGACGTGGCCGTGCAGGACCAGAGCGAACACCTCGGGTCTCGTGTGAGTGTCGTCGTATCCGGGGGGTGCCAGACGAATCAGAAATGCGTCGCGGTCACGATCAATCGTCCACATCCAGGGACGGTGCGGGGGGCTGTACTCCCACCACTTGAACTGACTCCAGTCGATCCGCGCCTTGTCCGCCTCGCTGATCAGCTCGTTCACGAATGCCATTCAGACTTCTCCGTCGGGGCAGCGACGATGTTGCAGTTGCCAGGCTCGTGCAACGGATGGATCTCGCGTATCAGGGTGCCGGCAATCGCCTTGCAGGTGCCATATCGTCTCGGGGCCGGCGACCAGGCGTTTGAGATGCGCCTCGCACACCGCGACGCCTTTGCCCTTCTCCCGCTGAAGTCGTAGTGGCATGGCGGTCGCGTGTCTACGTGAGGCTCTGGGTCTGCTGGGCGACGGCTGGTCCGGCATAACCGCTCATACTCAGAGATAACAAAATCAGCAAATGCTTCACAGTCATCTCTCCCCTCCCGCCTCGTCCGCGACACGCGCAACCGGCGAGAGCAAGTACTCCAAAATCGTCCGCTCACCTTCGCGAATCTCCGCCTGCACCGCCATCCCCGCAACGATCGGCAGTTGCAAGCCGTTGGCATCCAAGCGTTGCCGCTGCAACTCGATGATCGCCTTGAATACCGATGGCGTATCGCGCGACTCGCTCGGCTTCTCGCGCACCGCTATCGCGTCGTCACTGACCCGCGACGCATCTGCACCGATCGTGCGCACGACTCCTTCGAGCAGCCCGTACTTCGTAAACGGATATGCTGCCAACTTGACGCGCACCAGCTGACCTTCGCGCACGAAGCCCACGTCTTCATTGCGAATGTAGACTTCCGCGCGCAACGGCTCGTCCTGCGGCACGAGAGTCAAGAGCACTGCACCCGGCTGCACGATGGCGCCCAGCGTCGTCGTCGCAAGATCCTTCACGACGCCGTCTTGCGGGGCGCGCAATTCCAGCAACCCCTCACGAAAACCCTGCTTCCGCAGCTCCTCGGTGAGTTGATTCACCTCACCGAGACGCTGACTGCGCTCGGTCTGCAGAGACGCGCGATAGGCACTCGCGAGCTGCGCGAGCTTGCGGTCCTGCGCCCGCAGCGACGACTCGAGTGACTCGACATACGCGGTCTGCGCTTTCAGATCCTGCGAGTGCTCGACCGCTTCGCGTTTCTTGGCCTCAGCATCCAGCGTGCCGACCAACTTCTCGCTCGCCAGCCGCTCGTAAGCGGCGGCCGATTGCTGGTAGCTCGGTAGCGTGCGTTCGAGCTTGGCCAACGTCTCGCGCGCGGAAGCGATGTCACTCTCGAATCGAGCGCGCGTTGCTTCCTCCTGCGACAGCTCATCGCGATGTGCGCGCTCGCGCGCCAGTCCATCGAGACGGACTTGTGCGAGAAGTGCCGGGTCATCGCCGGCCTCGGCAGCCAGCGGCCGCCCGGCGAGCTGCGCATCGATGCGGCGGATTTCCAGCTTCTTCAGTGCGAGCTGCGAGCCCGCCGCGCGCCGATCGGCCGACGCCAGCGTGGGGTCCAACCTGAGCAGCACGTCGTCTCGCCGAACGTGTTGACCTTCGTGGACCAGCAACTCGCGCACGATGCCGGCTTCGGCAGGCTGCACGATCTTTACGTACGTCTCGGGTACGAGCCGCCCTTCAGCGACGGCGACGATATCGAGCTTCGCCAGGGTCGCCCACAGCAGCAGCACGATGCAGAGCGCGGTCAGCGACCACAATGTGATGCGCGTCGAGCGCGTGGGATTGCTCGACACCAACTCGAAGAGCGCCGAACGGATGCGCGGGTACAATGTGTGCGTCGTCACGTTTGACTTGCGGCTTCGGCGCGTTCCGTGGGTACGACGGCGAGCTTCTCGCCAATACGTACGATCTGATCGAACTGCAGACTGCGCGGCAGCACGTGCGCGATGAACAGAATCGTCGCGCGACCCTTGAGTGCGCTGATGGTGCGGCCGATTTGTTCGGCGGTCGCCGGGTCCACGTTGCTCGTCGCTTCATCAAAGATGAGCACTTTCGGTCCTTTGAGCAGCGCTCGCGCGATCGATAGTCGCTGCCGCTGGCCGCCGGAGAGACCGACGCCGCGCTCCCCAATCTCCGTCTGGTAGCCGCCAGGCAACGCTTCGATCACGGCATGAATCTCGGCCATGCGACAGGCAGCGACCACCTGCTCGAAAGACGCGCCAGGATTCGCGAGCTTCAAGTTATCGAGAATCGTGCCGGAAAAGAGCACCGTCTCCTGCGGCACAATGCCGAAAAGTCCGCGCAGCTCGTTGGCGGACAGATGATTGTGATCGATGCCGTCGAGCCGAATGCGACCGCGCGATGGTGCGTAGAACCCTTGTAGGAGCTTCGCCAACGTCGACTTGCCGGCACCCGAAGGCCCCATGATCGCGAGGAGTTGGCCGGGCTGCGCCACGAAGTCGAAGCCCTCGAAGAGGTACGGCAGCTGCTCACTATAGCGAAACGCCAAACCGTCGATCTCGATGCGGCCCGGGCCGCCGGCACCGACCCGACGCGGCACAAGATTATAGGCCTCGGTGGGCGCATTCATGATGTCTCCGAGCCGCGCAATCGACATGCGCGTCTGCTGCCATTGCTGCCACAAGCCCACCATACGCAGCAGCGGCTGGCTGATCCGCGAACTGAACATCTGAAAGGCGACGAGCATGCCGACGGTGAATGCCGACGTGCTCATCACGATCCACGCTCCAATGATCAGCACCAGCGTCGTCATGAGTTGCTCGAAGCTCGATGACCAGGTGTTGTAAGTGTTGGCGAGTTGCCGCGTGGCGATGCTGGACTTCAGGAACTCGGCCAGCAGATTGCGATACCGCTGATTGAGCTGCGGTTCGAGCTGCAAGGACTTCACGGTGTCCATCGCCGCCACATACTCGGTGAGAAACGCCTGATTGGCCGCGCCACGGCGAAATTGCTCCGCGAGTCGGTGCTGAAACACCGGCCCGACCGCAAAGCTCATCGCCATGATGACGGCCAGAACGGCAAGCACGATTAGCGTAAGGGTCACGCTGTACCAGAGCATGATCGCCACGAAGATGAGCAAGAACGGCACATCGAGCACCAATGTAACGGCCGCCGAGGCGATGAACTCCCGTATGGTCTCGATCGCCTGCAGGCGCGCGGCGATGATTCCCGTCGGCCGGTGCTGGAAGTAAAGCGGAGGAAGTCGCAACAGATGATCGAACACCTGGCTCCCCAGCACTGCATCGATGCGGCGGCCAGTGTGCAGCACCAAATGTTGCCGTATCCACGACAGGACGCCGGTGAAGACGAGGAACACGCCCATGCCGACGCCGAGCGCGATTAAGGTGCTGGTCGTGCGATGGACGACGACCTTGTCGATGATGACTTGTGTGAACAGAGGAATGGCGAGTGCCATGAGCTGCAACACAAGAGAAACTACGAGCACGTCCCGCCAGATACGCCGATGCTTCAGCAACTCCGGCACGAACCAGCGCAGCCCGAAGCGCGCGGAACGAAACTGAAGATCGTCAGGGTCGGCTGCCAGAGCGGGCTTGGCACTCAACGAGAGGCAGCGACCGTCATATCGTTGTGCAAGCTCCAGCAGTGGCAGTGAAACGGGGACCGTCCCGCCGTGTTCGAGAATTGCGGCTTGCGACTCGCCGACGTTGAGGACGAGAGCCCACGTCGAGCTGCGCAAACGAACCGCAAGGGGCAATCGCCATGCCAGCGCCGCGTTGAGCGAGCACGATCGTTCTTCGAATGAAAGACCCAGCTCGTCGCCGGCCTTTCCGAACGAATCCGTATCGACGGGAGCTGGATAGCGCTGCAGGAACAGCGCCGGGTCGAAGGAGATGCGATGAAGCGCGCAAAAAGAAGCGATGAGCCACAGCGCTTCTTCACCCCCAAAGCACGACTGCGCTCCTGCGCCGTCGTCACTTTTCGCTTGCATGAGTGAGTCCGTCAGCGATCTGCGGCGGACCACCTATATGGTGCGAGCGGCAGTGACCTGCGGAGTGCGAGCGACCCGTCGTCCATAGACTCCCTTTCCTATTCGGCGTGAAGCGTTCGCCTCATCGCTCGTTCGTTGTGCAATGACGCTATCACTTTATCTGTTACAAAGACAAGACATATCCGGAAGAGAAGGGATGCTGAGCGCCGCAGCGTGGGCATCAAGTTCGATACGTCGGAGTGTTTTCCCGATAATTCGGGAGCGGCCTATGACCGGTTGCGTTCCTTCGCCACGAAATCGTGCAGGTCCCGTGGTGAATGGCTGCCCCATCAGCTCCGGAGACTGATCCGGCGTACACGCGAACGCGGCATGCCGAGTGTCGCGAGCTCTGCGGCGAGCGGCTCCTCGAAATGCGGCGCGTCTTCATCGCTTAGTGCGAGCAGCATGGTGAACTGAACGCCCGCAGTGACGAGCGAGGCTGCGCACTTCATGAACTCATCTTCGAGCCCGCCTTCGAACAGATCCCTGATCAGCACCAGCTTACAGGTGGAGTGCCAAGCACGGAGGGGCACGGTGTCTTTTATGTAAGAACGTAACCATACCCGTGATTCCAGCTTCATCCGTACGGCGCTGGTGACGTCGAGCTTTGAGGCGCCCTCGTTCTCCGCGAAGAGCCTGCTAGCAGTATCGTGACGGATAGCGGATATGTTTACCGATGAGATTTCGATAGACAGGGATCGATGCCAAGCGATCTCTTCGATAGATACCGAAGGATGGCGAAGGGTGTTTTCCAGTTAGTGACAATAGGTAGCGATAGACACCGATCGATGGCGAACGATCCTCACTCCCACTCAATAATCTCCTGGCGGGGTAAGGGGCTGATTCGGCTTTGCTCTCTTGAAATCGCATCCAAGAGGTCCGGCGGGTCCGTCAGAAAATGCTGGTCGCAACCGATAGCCCGCCATTGGTCCGGATCCTAATGCGCTGACTTTTCCAGCGCCACACGCGGGCTGTGTCGTGCGTTCCGCATCCATCACACAGCGACCCTTTGAGGATCCTGACGCCTGCTTCCAGCTCATCTTTTACGAGGTCCCCGCTCTACGTCGAAGCGTGGTTGTAAATCGCGCCCCATCGACCGGATTAGCCGCGAATCGGCGCAATGCCTAGGGTCCAAATACGATGCGGTGGCGAGAAAACGCTGCCGTAGCCACGGGGATTCGACAGCATAAGCTCGATCATTCAGAGCCACTCCCTGCGTCGTCCCGGCTGGCCTGTGTTTCATAGTCTTCGGGCTCCAGCCCGTATGGTTCAAGCTCCATGGCTCGCATGAACGAGGCCAGGACCGCATCGTCGATCTGGTGCTCGGGCATCGGGGCACGCTTCAGCCAGACGATCATGCGCGCAGTGTCCTTGACGACGTGCAGATGCTCCCAGGTGTTGGTGCTGTTCCCCGGTAACGCCCGAAGAATCTCCGGCACGATGGTGGGTGGTGACTCCAGCGTCGGGGCGCTACCGTTGAAGTAAAGGTGGAAGAGCGCCCGATGCAAGGCAAGCGGGAACACCGCCATCTGCTCGAGCTCCCGGACGAACACCTTTGTGAACAGCTCATCGCGGGCGGCGCGGTCAAGCTGCCCGGCGTGTGCGAACACGGTGTCGCGGATTGGCTCGACGCGCTCGACATACACCTTCCGATGCGGCTCGAATGTCTTGGCGAGCTGCTCGAATGTCTGCGCGGTGGCACGGAAGGTCCCACGAGCGAACTCCTTCGCCTGCTCGGGCGACATACCCGCAGCCTGCTTTCGTACACGTAGCGCGTCCTCGCAGAAGAGACCGGCATAGGTCTGCGCGCACTTCAGAATACCCGGGATCGTATGGTCCCTCGCCTGCTGATCGTAGAGGCGTCCGAGCGCGATGAAGCCTGCTGCCTGCTGGGCGGCGAGAACGCCGTTCCAGAATCCGGCGTGCGGCTCGATTCGATCCCTCACATCGAAATCACTTCCGAAAAAGTGATGCAGCGTGAGCTCGGTGTAGACGAATCGGCTCGCCGCCCGCGCATCGCGCGCGAGATCCTCGAGTCGTGCCTCAAATAGCCCCTCAAACTGCTTCAGCGGCATCTCCTCATTTGCTACGCAAGCTGTGCTCGGGCTGCACCTGGCACAGGGAAGCACGAATCTATACCCGAACGGATATACGATGCTACCATTCGACCTGCGGTGAATGACGCAAGGTGGATGATTACGACATGCGAAGAAAAGGCAGTCGGAAAACAGCGAGCAATGTGATCGCTGAGCCTCACAGAGACGGCCTCGAAAGAGTGCCTGCAAAGAGAGTTCTGGCCGCAAAGCTCAATGAACTGATCGACAGCCGTCAACTTAGCCAGACGGAGGTCGCGCAGATCACGGGCATGACACAACCCAAAGTGTCGCAGATCCGCCAGCACAAGCTTCAAAACATCTCACTCGAGCGCCTGATGCAAGCCCTTGCGTCACTCGACCAACAGGTCGAGATCGTGGTTCGTCCTGCGCAAGGCGTCCATGGCGGGAGCATCACAGTTGCCGCTTGAACAGTCGACTGGCAGTGCTCGCGAGATCGTGAAGACCGTTGCCCACACGAGAGAATTGGTGGAGTAGACAAGATGGCTAGCGCAGAACAGCTCAAGGCGCTGGTGAAGTCGCACATTGAAAAGGACGATCGCCAGTTCTATTCCGTTGCCATGCAGGTCGCAGCCCACGAGGCCAAGGTGGGACACGGCAAGCTGGCGGAAGAATTGCGGGACATGATCGACGCGGCAAAGGCTCGCGCCGGGGCGGACGATCACGCCGGCAAGCTTGTGCAACTCGCTCGACCGCGCGGAGAGTTAGCAGCGTTACTGACCGTAACCTATCCGAAGAATCGGCTAGCTGACATGGTGCTCGATCCGCAAGTAGCAAAGCAGTTGGATCGCATCATGAAGGAACAGCGCCTGCACGCTCGCATCCGCGAGCATGGACTGTCTCCTCGGCGCAAACTGCTGCTGGTTGGCCCCCCGGGCACCGGCAAGACCATGACGGCATCTGCCCTCGCAGGCGAGCTCAGCATCCCACTCTTCTCCGTACGCCTCGACGCGCTCATTACAAAGTTCATGGGTGAGACCGCGGCGAAGTTGCGTCAAATCTTTGATGCAATCAGTGACGTTCGCGGTGTGTATTTCTTTGACGAGTTCGACGCTATCGGATCGCAGCGCGGACTCGCCAATGACGTGGGCGAGATCCGTCGTGTGTTGAACAGCTTCTTGCAGATGATCGAGCATGATCAATCGAATAGCCTGATCATCGCTGCCACCAACCATGCAGAGATTCTCGACCACGCCCTCTTTCGCCGGTTCGATGATGTCGTAGAATATCGTTTGCCAAGTCCGTCTCAGGCTGCGAACCTTCTTCGTTCGAGACTGGGCAAGCTCGCGCCAAAGCCATTTCCCCTCGAGGCCATTGCCGAAATGGCCGCGGGGTTGAGTTACGCAGAAATCCGTCGTGCAGTGGATGAGGCCATCAAAGAAGCCATCATGCATGAGGAGCCACGTGTCAAAAGGGAGGCACTGAGCCAGGCGCTGGAAGAGCGCCGACAGCTCGGTCCGGGAATGACCAACAAGAAGATGACTGACAAACATGGCGGACCCACCACCGGGTAGACGACGACACTTCGTCCTTCGAAATACATCCAAATCCATCGGCTTCACTGCTCACTCCTCGGGGGGCGGCAAGCTGAAGGACGTGCCCGATCTGCCTAGACAACAGCACGGTCAGGGACTGCGAGATCAGATCGAGGCTCTGAAGCCAGACGCCGCCGCAGTGACGCAGGCGCAGAAACAGCAAGGCTTGGAAAGCGGGCTCGGTCTTCAAATCGAGTTTTCAAGCCAGCCCGATGTCGAGCTTGCCTTCGAGAGCCTGGCCAACGAGCAGAAGAAAATTGAATTGCTCAGCGTGCACAGCGAGGGGACGACAACGCGTGCGAACGTTTTCGTGCCGGATGGGGAACTGGCTCACTTTGAGAAGTACGTTGCGGATTACTTGGCGGAGAAGAAGGACAAGAACGGACATGCGCGCGACCATCGGGCGCTGCTGAATACCATCGCCTCCATTCGCGCAGCCGGACTGCGGGCGCTGTGGACCGACGATCCTGCACTACTGCCTACGGACCCCGCTGCACCCTTCTGGTGGGAGGTATGGCTACCGGTGCGCGGTGACAGACAAGCCGTTGTCAACGACTTCAGGAAGCTGGCGACGCTCGCTGACTGCAACGTCAGCGACAAGCAGGTGAATTTCCCTGAACGCACAGTGCTGCTGATGTATGGATCGCAGCAGCAGTTCTCGACTTCGGTGATGACCTTGAACTGTGTTGCCGAACTGCGCCGTGCGAAGGAGACCGCTGAGTTCTTCGACAGCATGGGCGTGGAGGAACAGCAAGCATGGGCTGATGAGTTACTAGAACGTGCTCAGATAGAGGCAGCAAATGAAGATGCGCCCCGTCTCTGCTTGCTCGATTCTGGCGTCAATAGGGGACATCCCTTGCTTGCGCCACTCATGGAGTCGGCGGATCAGCACACAGTCGAGCCTGCGTGGGGCGTCAACGACGTCGCAAACCATGGGACCGGTCTTGCTGGGCTGGCGGCTTTCGGCGATTTATCAGACGCCTTGGAGTCGAACGCACCCATTCCAATCGAGCATCGGCTCGAGTCCGTGAAACTGATTCCTCACGAGGGCGCCAATGCAGGCGACGCCAAGCACCACGCCTATCTTTTTATAGAAGGAGTCGCGCGACCGGAAGTCGCAGCCCCGGATAGATTGCGCGTATTCAGCACCGCCGTCACGGCATCCGACTATCGGGACCGTGGACGCCCCTCTTCGTGGTCAGCCGCCATCGATAGCCTAGCGGCGGACCCCGACAGCGCAGGCGAGTTTCCGCGCCTCTTCGTGCTTTCCGCGGGAAATACTCGCGATCCCAACGCCTGGGCCATGTATCCGGACAGTCTCGCCACAAACCTGGTACACGACCCTGGTCAGGCGTGGAATGCGATCACCGTAGGCGCGTGCACCCACAAGGTCGATACTGAGAATCACGCGTCGCTGCTGGCGATTGCCGCCGAAGGTGGACTCAGCCCCTTTACTACAACTTCACGAACCTGGGACGCGGCGTGGCCTCTTAAACCGGAGGTTGTGCTCGAAGGAGGGAACGCCGCCAAGGACGACTTGGGTGCCGTCGGCATGGCGAGCCTCAACTTGCTGACCGCTCACAACGAGCCGATCGAGCGTCTGTTCACAACGAGCAACGCTACCAGTGCCGCATCCGCACTCTGTGCGCGAATGGCCGCGCAGATCATGGCCGCATATCCGAAGCTGCGCCCAGAAACGGTTCGCGCACTTCTCGTCCATTCTGCCGAGTGGACCTCTGCAATGCGCACGATGTTCCTACCGGCCGCTGGACAGCCGACCAAGGCGCACTATGTGGACCTGATTCGTCACTGCGGGTGGGGTGTGCCGGACTTGGACCGGGCGCTGTGGAGTCTAAGCAACTCTCTGACGCTTGTAGTCGAGGATGAAGTTCACCCGTATGCCAAGGTCAAGGACAAAGGCATCGTCACTCGCGACATGAATCTCCACGCTTTGCCATGGCCCAAGGAGCAGCTCGAGGAACTGCAGGATGCGAATGTGGCGATGCGAATAACGCTCTCGTACTTCATTGAGCCGAACCCATCAGCACGTGGATCGAGCTCGAAGTTCCACTATCCTTCGCACCGCTTGCGCTTCGACGTTCAACGACCGCTTGATGCCTCGACGGATGACTTCGTAGCGCGAGTAAACGCCGCCGCACAACGAGAAGACGAAGGCGATGCGGTGAACCCCAAGGATCCGAAGTGGTATCTCGGAGAGCGCCAGCGTCATCGTGGATCACTACATCAGGATGTATGGGTTGGTACGGCGGCGGAGCTGGCGAGTCGTGGCTTCATTGCCGTCTACCCGTCTGCGGGCTGGTGGCGCACTCGCCCGAAGCAGGAGCGCTACAACCTGCCAGCGCGCTACAGCCTGGTGGTGTCGATTCGGACCCAACAGATGGAGATCGACCTTTACAACGCGATTGAGCAAAGTATCCCGCTCGAACAACAGGTAGTCATCGGGGCGTAGTCTCAATTCCAAGTTAATCACCAGGATCATGGCGCCGCCTCGCACCAACCTGCCTGCGAGCAAACGAACCTATTCGAATCTCTCATCGCGGCTTCTGCTTTGTGATGCCTCCCAAGCGCGTTCTCTCTCGATCTTGGCTGCAAATTCCGGAACAGCGGCCTGCGCCCAGGCGACTACTTCCGGACGCGTGTGGCCGAGCAGGTTTTGGAGCAGCGTCATTCGCGAGGCGAGAATGTCGGCGCGCGAACCGCTCCATGACATCGGCTCAAATCGATCGATGAAGACATTCAGAACGGGAACAACGTCCGGCGCGCCTGCGATTAGCGCCTCCGCCGTCGTGGAGAACGCCGTCGAGTTGTCGTCGTCGTTCCCATCCGCGAACTTGACCGCTTGCGCCAGATCGACATAGCGCGATTCGGGTTTCGCGTTCGCCCAAGCCAGCAATCGCGCTTCCGGAATGTCTTGGAGGAGGCAGCTTCGGTTTTGCCGCATGTTGCTGAAAATATTGCGGGCGTTCAGTTCATCATCATTCGACCGTTTGGCCAGAATGTCGAGAACGGCTTCGGGAAAGGCCTTTGCAAGCGCCGCGATGACATCGTGCAGATCCCACGCCATGACCGTATGCGAATGGATGCTCGCGCGAATGCGCTCGCAGAGGGTCCGCGCGATGCTTTCATCTTCCGGACGCGTCAGCGATGCGGCGATAATTTGCGCCAGTCCGAGTTCCGAATGCGGCTGCTCCCTCCTGTCGAACGGCACCCGGAGCAGGATGGCGCATCCCGCCTCTTTCAGAACTTCGCTGATTGGGGCCTTCTTGTCCTCGGCGACAAGAAGGCGCATCCCGAGAATTTCGGCGGCGATGCGGGGACCCTCTGCCTTCGCCGCGATCTTTCTCAGCAATGCGGATAGGGTTGCATCATCGAGCTGCGCCTGCACGCCGCCATAGGCGAGCTGCATGTACGAGCCGATAGGAACCGAATCGATGTCGAGGGCAGCCATGAGGCGGTCGCACCCCTTCCCGCGAAGCCCGGCGCTGAACTGGATCCATACATAGTCCCGATGCAACCGCGGGTCCGCCAGCATCTCATCGAGGATCGCGTCCGTTTCCGGTGGATTGCGCCGCATGGCTTCCTCAGCAAACCCGCTGAGAAGCCTTACGTTGCGCTGGCCTTCGGGCAGCGCGAGGAAACCCGTGTAGAGCGTATCCCAGCATCCGCGTATGGATGCGCATCCCCGGGCGATGCCTTTGCCGAGATCGAATGTCTTTTGCGAGTCTGCCGCGAATGCCTCCGGCAGGATCGCCGCAAGCTGCATCTCGTCTCCGGCCAGTTCCTGGCCGAGTGCGAAACAAGCCTCAAGAACCCGCTGATGCGCCTTCACAAGATCATTGTCTGCTGCGGCCTCAAGACTTCCCCAATCCCTTGAGAACGCATAGGCCCGGATTTTATCCGCGATTCTTTCGGGAGCCAGCCGCGCCGCCAGCGTCTCTAGCTCCTGCCGCTCGGCATCCGGCATCATGTCCTTGTAACACTTGAGTGTGGCGCGCACACCGATCCACCCGTCAGCCCAGAAGAATCGCTGAGAGAATATTTCCGCGAGCGCCACGAGTTCATTCATGGCGCCGGTGCGTGCGCAAAGTTCGCTGAAATGTCCGCCGACGACCTTGCGCACCTCCGCTCCAAGCGCGCTGTCCTGCAGGCCGATGACTTCGGCAAGTTTCAGAACCTCGCGGAACCAGACGGTGATGTCTTTGCCCCGCGGGCTAAAGCCGAAGTCGCGGGAGCGCGCGCCAAATTCAAAGGGATAGTGCGAGGAGAAATGCCTGCATTCGAGCATGGCGCGAAGCGCCTCGAGCCCGAGAGTGTTCTCGGCTGCAACCGGACTTTCCAGCAGCGATCTGACGACACGGGCACGCTGCGCGGGAGTCGCGTGGGTACCGGAAAGATACAGATAGAAAAGCGACTTGAAGACATCTTTCGCCGGGTCGTTGCGGCCGTCCGATGGGTCAATCGCGAAGCGCTTGAGGAGAGCGGCGGCCCGCTCGAACAGAGCCGCATCGTAAGCGATGGAACGCAGAACCCGGACGATGATCGACTTGTTGTAGTTCTCCTCGCCGAAGAACCACGCGTTCCGCGCGGCGGCACCCTCGACGAAGACGAGCGTCGCCTCCGGATCGACGGGCGCGATGTTCGTGAAACATGCCTTGCCCAGCTCGTTGTATTTCCCGATGGGCTCCAAAAATCCGCCATTGCCGAACCATTTCCCGACAAGGGGCGCGCGCGGCGTCATGGAGATAACCCATTCTCTTGGAAAACGAGCGGATCATCCGCTCCGATCTGCCATCCAGAATGGAGGCTTCGATGCGCGCAAAGGGGATATCGTCGAGCGCGATCCTCGCCAGACGGTGAGCAATCGCGTGCGGGAGGATTGCCCGCCATTTCCCGCGCTTCTGAGCAAGCTGCCTGCGTCGGAGGTCGGCGACATGCGCGAAGAGCTGGTCCGTGGTGATCCCGGCAAGACCAGCAAGCATCGGCAGCTCAGCCTCTTCGCCACCCAGAGTCTCGCCTTCGAAAGAATAGAGCAGCGCGCAGACCTTGGCAGCGTTGAAAAGGTTGCTGTCCTTGTGCTTGGCCTGGTGAAACATCCGCTCGAACAGCTCGCGGTCGCGTAGGTTTGCGAGGGACTCGCCTTCCTTGGCGGTTGCCGCCAGCGCGAAGGCAATCCTCGAATTGCCGCCTGAGAACTCCGCAATGACGCGGCGGCTCGGTGCCGCGAGCTTCGGCAGCCTGTTCTCCAGTATCTTTTCCACGAGATCGACGGATGCCGCTTCCAATCTGAAGACGCTGGTGTGTTCGGGCTGATCGTCGTTGATGTCGTACTCAACCGTGATGAGGCTCAGCGGGACCGGTGATTCCGTGACCTTGGCTGCGAGCTTTTGATGCAGGTCCGGTCCGCAGTTATCCACGATCAGAATCGCCCGCTGGCGCAGGTGTATGAACCGCGATGCGAGTTCGAGCGGGACCGGGTCTGGATGGTCTGAGATATCGGTATATACGGCATCCGCGGCCGGAAGCGGATTTGTGCCGATCCGCTCATCGAAGAGCGCCTGTACGAGGCGTGTCTTGCCGACACCGGAAAACCCCACAAGCCGCACGATACCCTTTGGCTGCTCGAGTATCCGCCGGAGGCGATTCACGCCGTCCGTTGCATTCAAGCCTGCGTCTTCCAGAGATGAACTGCGAAGGCGGACGGCATCGTCCAGAAGATACTTCGTATCGAGCGGCGCGGGCGAACTTGACCAGTCCGCAAACGGACGCCAGCCGGAGATGGGGAAGCCGACTCTTTCGCGAACCCACGGAATGAGGCCGGGATGCTGGTTGACCCACGTCGCCAAGCGCGTCCGGTCGTAGAACTCAACAGCCAGCGATCCGGCAGGCACCTTGCCGTTCAATGCGTCAAGCATCGCATTCCGGCGTTCCGTCAGCGCCGTGTCGGCAACGGAGCCTTGCGAGCTGACGATGACGTAGGCGCCGCCGTTCGCGGCAAGTTCGGTGATGCTCTCCCGAAGGGATCCTTTCGGAGCCATCTCGTCAAGGATCGCCTGGCGCGCCATATCCTGCGCCTTGACCTGAAAACCGCTGCTTGCTGCCGGAACGTAGCCCGAGATCGCCGCACCGCTTGCCAAGGCGACGCGCACATCGATGCCGCCGTCCGGCGCGTTCTGGTGGCCGCCCCAGGTTACACCGGCGGGCGAGAAGCCGTGCGCACGGACTTCTTGCTCGCAAAGGCGCGCGACGAGCTGCCGCAAGTCGGCATCCCCCAGGCGTTCGATCTGGTCGGCGGTTACCTCGAACAGCATCTAGCCATTCTAAGAGAGTGGCCCGCCACGGCCTACGAAGAAAATGGCTGACTCAAGGATATTCGGGCAAGCGGGTGCCTTTGCGATGGAGGCGCCTAGCGTGGAGAGATCCTACGGTGAACTTCGCCTGAGTCGCCAAGGCCCCCGCATCTCTTCTCGCTTCAACGCCGGATCCACTCCCGCAGCTAGCCATCGCCTAGCTGCGCGATGTCGTGCACGTGCGCGATGGACCGACACCTCCGGGTAGATACCCAAGGCAATCGTTCTCCGCTTCCCGCGAAAGCGGTAGCAATAGCGCCAGTACCGCGCACCCTTCGGTGTGACAAAGAGGTTCAGGCTACCGCCGAAAGAAATCTTCCTCAGATAGCGGACTGGAGGGAACCTAGGCTTGAGAAATTCCTCCGCACGACTTCGCTTCGGTTTTCGTGAGATCTGGTGCAATGACGGATCGCTGTCGCCGCCCCGGAAAACTGGGCAGTTCGCCTGACTCAGCGCGCAGCTCCATTGCGCCTTCAGTGAGGGTCGCTTCCCCTCACATTCAAGCGGTAACAAATGCTGTCCTTTTCTAATGCGATGAGCGAGTTCGATTCCGGCGAGCGTAACTGCCGCAGAACGGAAGGATTTGAGGCCTCGCATCGGAGCGCATCTCTGCTTGATAGCTCGATGGTCCTGCTCGACGACGTTGTTAAGATATCGACGTGTGCGCACTGTCACTTGCCGCCAGCGAGGATCTTCCTCGCCCAGCAATCTCAAGCTTCGAAGGGTTGCTGAATTACCGTCGATGTTGATCTTCTCAGGCCATGGGATGCGACCATGGGCGACGACGGCACGGAAAAATGCCCGGGAAGACTCCATATCGCGATCCGTGCAAAGCAAGGACCCAATGGACTTTCCATTCTTGTCCACTGCCCGAAATAGGTAATGCCGACCGCCACGGACAGACACAGCGGTTTCGTCCATGCGCCATGATGCGCAAGGAGGACGGGCAAAACGATCCCATCGGCGCTCGTACTCCGGCGTGTAGCGCAGCACCCAGCGCATGATTGTCGTGTGGGACACGATGACATCGCGCTCGGCCATCATCGCAGCCAAGTCACGGTAGCTGAGCCGATAAGTGATGTACCAGCGAACACACAGTTCGATGGTTTCAGCTGAAAAGCGGCGACGCCGATAAATCGCGTCGCGCGCGACTGGCTTGGTCATTCGCCCCCCTTGCCTAAAAGGGCGCGGACTTAACGGTTAAGCCGCCAATGCACCAAAACGCGGCGGGTCCGTCAAAATTTCGCGGTGTCCCGCGATAGATGGCGAAAGACCTCGTGAAAAAGCGTCTTTGAAAACAGGCGCTTAGCTGAGTACTTTCGATTGAGGCCGATTGATGGCGAACGCTATTGGATTATTCCCACTCGATCGTCGCCGGCGGCTTTCCGGAGATGTCGTAGACGACGCGCGACACGCCCGCCACCTCGTTCACGATCCGACGCGAGACGTGATCCAGGAAGTCGTACGGCAGTCGCGCCCAGTGCGCCGTCATGAAATCGATCGTCTCCACGGCGCGGAGCGCGATCACATAATCGTAGCGGCGACCGTCACCCATTACTGCGACCGAACGCACGGGTAGAAACACGGCGAACGCCTGACTCGTCTTGTCGTAGAGATCGTGCTTGCGCAGCTCTTCGATGTAGATGTCATCGGCCTTGCGCAGCAGGTCCGCGTACTCTTTGCGCACTTCACCGAGAATGCGCACGCCGAGGCCCGGCCCCGGGAACGGGTGCCGATACACCATCGTGCTCGGCAACCCGAGCTCGACGCCGAGGCGGCGCACTTCGTCCTTGAACAGCTCGCGCAGCGGCTCGACCAGCTTCATGCGCATGTTCGCCGGCAACCCGCCGACGTTGTGATGCGACTTGATGACGTGCGCCTTGCCCGTGCGCGCGCCTGCCGACTCGATGACGTCCGGATAGATCGTGCCCTGTGCAAGGAATTCGACGCCTGCCAGCTTGTGCGACTCTTCGTCGAACACGTCGATGAACGTCTTGCCGATGATCTTGCGCTTCGCCTCCGGGTCCGCGACGCCTTTGAGCGCGCTCAGGAACCGATCCTCCGCATTCACGCGGATGACGCGCACGCCGAGGTGATCTCCAAATGTGCGCATGACGTCGTCGCCTTCGTTCAGGCGCAACAGACCCGTATCGACGAACACGCAGACGAGCTGATCGCCGATCGCCTTGTGAAGCACCGCCGCCACAACCGATGAATCGACGCCACCGGACAAGCCGAGCAGCACTTTGCCGCTGCCCACTTGCGCGCGCACGCGCGCCATTGCGTCTTCGATGATGTTGCCGACGCGCCAGCGATCCGCGCACCCGCAGATCTCGCGTACGAAACGCTCGAGCAAGCGCGCGCCCTGCTTCGTGTGCGTGACTTCGGGATGGAACTGCACGCCGTAGAAGCGGCGCTTCTCGTCGCTCATCGCGGCGAGCGGCACGCTGTCCGTCGCGGCGGTCACGACGAAGCCCTCGGGGAGCGCATCGACGTGATCCCCGTGGCTCATCCACACGTCGAGCACGGCTCGGCCGCGCTCGTCGATCCGATCTGCGAGATCACCGAAGAGGCGGCACGGCGCGCTGGCCTTGACGGCCGCGTAGCCGAATTCGCGCTTCATCGAGAACGCGGTGCGTCCGCCGAGCTGCTTCGCCATCGTCTGCATGCCGTAGCAGATCCCGAGAATGGGCACGCCGAGCGTGAAGACCGCGTCCGGTGCTTTGGGCGGCTGCGCCTCGGTCGTCGATTCCGGACCGCCGCTCAAGATGATGCCTTTCGGCTCGAACGCGCGGACCTCCTCGTCGGACATGTCCCACGGATGAATCTCGGAGTAGACGCCCGCTTCGCGCACCCGCCGCGCGATGAGCTGCGTGTATTGCGCGCCGAAATCGAGGATGAGGATCCGGTCGGCGTGGATGTCCGGACGCGTTTGGGGAGAGATTGGTGCTGCCGGACGAGCCACGCTGTTCATATTCGGATTCACGAGATGCGGTAGTTGGGCGCCTCTTTGGTGATGCTCACGTCGTGCACGTGACTCTCACGCACGCCCGCGTTCGTGATGCGCACGAAGTTGGGCCGAGTTCGCAGCTCGTTGATGTTGCGGCTACCGGTGTAGCCCATCGCGGCACGTAGGCCACCAGCGAGCTGCTGCAGAATCTGGACGACGCTGCCCTTGTACGGCACGCGTCCCTCGACGCCTTCCGGCACGAGCTTCTCGAGCTCGGTCGCGGCGTCCTGGAAATAACGATCGGCCGAGCCGTGGCGCTCGGCCATCGCGCCGAGCGAGCCCATGCCGCGATAGGACTTGTACGAAGCGCCTTGATACAGCTCGACCTCGCCCGGCGACTCTTCCGTGCCGGCGAACAGGCTGCCGATCATCACGGCGTGCGCGCCGGCGGCGAGCGCCTTGGCGATGTCACCGGAGAAACGGATGCCGCCGTCGGAGATGAGGGGCACATCGGTCTTTGCAAGGGCGTCGCACACCATCGAGACCGCGGAAATCTGCGGCACGCCGACGCCTGCAACGATGCGCGTCGTACAGATGGAGCCCGGGCCGATGCCGACCTTCACCGCGTCCGCGCCCGCATCGACGAGCATGCGCGCCGCGTCCGCCGTCGCGATATTGCCGGCGATGACCTGCATCTCGGGCCAACGCGACTTGATCTTCCGAACCATGTCGATCACGCCGCGCGAATGGCCGTGCGCGGTGTCGACGACGACGAGATCCACACCGGCGTCGTGAAGCGCGGCCACGCGGTCCATCGTGTCGTGCGTGGTGCCGACCGCGGCACCGACGCGCAGGCGCCCGCCTTCGTCTTTGCACGCGCGCGGAAATTCGGTGGCCTTCTGGAAGTCCTTCACGGTGATCATGCCGGCGAGCTCATGGTCGGCATTCACGACCAACACTTTCTCGATGCGGTGCTTGTGCAGGAGGCCGAGCACCTCTTCCTTCGGCGCGTTCTCGCGCACGGTGACGAGGCGCTCCTTGGGCGTCATCACGGAAGAAACGGGGGCGTCGAGTTTCTGCTCGAAGCGCAAGTCACGATGCGTAACGATTCCGACGGCCTTGCGACCCACGACGACGGGCACGCCGGAGATGCCGCGCGCGCGCGTGAGATCCAGCACCTGGCGGATCGTCATTTCGGGCGAGACGGTGATCGGGTCCTTGATCACACCGCTCTCGTACTTCTTCACGCGGGCCACTTCCGTGGCCTGCTGTTCGATCGACATGTTCTTGTGGACGACGCCGATGCCGCCTTCCTGCGCGATGGTGATCGCGAGGCGCGCTTCGGTAACCGTGTCCATTGCCGCGGACAGCATCGGGATGTTGAGCCGGATGCGGCGCGTGACCTGCGTGGAAAGGTCTGTTTCGCGCGGCAGGATCTCGGAATAAGCCGGGACTAAAAGAACATCGTCGAAGGTCAGTGCTTCTTCGAGGATTCGCATGGACCGCTGGACCGCCAAGTGTCCGGCTGGGAGGGGCCGGATGAAGATTGGCGCGCGATTGTACGCATGGGGCAGGAGTCGGTAAACGCCTGGCGCGAGCTGTGGTAGGGTGTCATCAGGGCGTTCTCGGGCCGGGCCGAATGTGGACTGCGGGCCGCTGCGAAACGCGGCGATTCTCCGCCTCGGCAACGCTCCACGGCCCCGCTCCCGCCGCTGCGATATGACCGAACAACTGCCCTTTTTTCTGCCTCCCGCGCCCTCTTCCAGCGAGAAACGCGCAGACCCTGCACCGACGCCGGGCGAGGACGCTGAAGTGGCAACGAACGCTCACCGTGCCAGGCCGGCGGGTACAGACGCTGGCGCGCGCGGCGCGGATCAGGTGAGCGCAGCGACCAGCAGCGCGGCCGCACCCAGGACGAGCGAGACGAGACGCAGCGGCGGGACCAAACCGGACGCGGCGAGTCTGCACACTCCGACTTCGACGCCGACGCGCGCTGGGGACACTCGCACCCGCACCGCGTACGTGAGCGGGCGCCAGCCGCAGCAGGTGCGCCCTCCTGCAAGTGAGCGCGATAACGCGCCCGCGACCGCGCGCGACTACCCGTCGGCGGATGAGCGCACGTCTTCGCCCGACGAGCGCGGCCGCGAGGCGCCGGATTCAGCCGGTGCGCCAGCGCGTGGCGCCGAAGCCGGCACCCCGGCTCGCAACGTCTACACCGTCTCAAGGCTGAACCGCGAAGTACGCCTGCTCCTCGAGCGCGGCCTGCCGCTCGTGTGGCTCGAAGGCGAGCTGTCGAACTTCTCCTCGCCCGGCTCGGGCCACTGGTACTTCTCGCTGAAGGACCGCGAGGCGCAAATCCGCTGCGCGATGTTCCGCGTGCAGAACACGCGAGTCGGATTCACGCCGAAGTCGGGTCAGCACGTCATCGTGCGCGGGCGCGTCACCATGTACGAGGCGCGCGGCGACTATCAGCTCATCGTCGAGCACATGGAGGAAGCCGGCGTCGGCGCGTTGAAGCGCGAGTACGAGCGGCTCAAAGCCAAGCTCGCCGCCGAGGGCCTCTTCACGGTGGAGACGAAGCGCGAGCTGCCGCGCTTCCCACGTCGCATCGGCGTGATCACCTCGCCCACGGGCGCGGCGATCCGCGATGTGCTGAAGATATTGGCGCGACGCTTTCCGCCCGCGTCGGTGATCGTGTATCCGACACCGGTGCAGGGCGCCGTCGCGATCCCATCGATCATTCAAGCGCTCCGCGTCGCGAATGCACGCGCCGAGTGCGATGTGCTGATCGTCGCGCGCGGCGGCGGCTCGCTCGAAGACCTGTGGGCCTTCAACGACGAGGGTGTCGCGCGCGCGATTCACGGCAGCAAGCTGCCGATCGTCAGCGGCGTCGGGCACGAGATCGATTTCACCATCGCGGATTTCGTCGCCGACGCGCGCGCCCCCACGCCTTCGGGCGCGGCCGAGCTCGTCGTCCCCGACCGGCAAGCGTGCTTGGACGCGCTCGCGCGCACCGCAGACCGGCTCGTCGTGGCCATGCGGCGCGAGCTGCGGATGTTCTCGAATCGCTTCGACGCGGCGTCGTCGCGCTTGAAAGTGATGCATCCGGGCGCGCGGCTGCAGCAGCAGGAGCAGCGGTTGGATGATCTCGAGCAGCGGCTCGTGGGAGCCGTTCGCACGACGCTGCAGAAGGATCGCAGCCGCGTGAGTGAGGCGCTCGCCTCACTGCTCCATCACTCGCCGGAGCGGCGCGTGCGGGACTTCCGTCTGCGTCACCATACACTCGAGGGTCGGCTGACGAACGCGCTGAACAAGATGGTCACGCGCGCCGAGAATCGCTTGGCGCTGGCGGCGCGCGCGCTCAACACCGTCAGCCCGCTGGCCACGCTCGAGCGCGGTTTCGCGATCGTGACGCGGGCGGCAGACGGCACGCTGGTGACGGATGCAAGCTCGGTGGACGTCGGGGACGAGATCGATGCGCGTGTCGCGCGCGGCAAGGTGCGGGCGCGAGTGACCCAGAAGGACTGAGGATGCGAAGAGTGAATCGTGTGTTGGGTTTGGTGGCGTTCGTTGTCGCCATCGCTTCGGGGACGGCATACGCGTCAGGCACTCTGACGCTGCCGAAAGAGAGCCATGTCCCGGGCGGCGTGGTGCTGTTGCCGATTCCGGGCGGTGCCGACGATCCCCCAACGGTGAAGCTCGGCGACTCGCGCGCGATGGTTCTGCGCGTCAAGGATCAATGGCTCGCGATCGTGGGCGTGCCGCTCTCGACGGAGCCGGGCTCGCTGAAGGTGGCGATCGAGGGTCGCGCGTCGCAGGAGGAGGACTCTGTCGTCGAAATCAAGCCGAAACAGTATCGCGTGCAGAGCCTGAAGGTCGCGCCGAAGATGGTCGACCTGTCACCGGAAGACACAGCGCGCACGGACGAGGAGCGCCCGCGTCTGCAGAAAGCCTTCGCGACCTTCAGCGACGCGCCGCCGGCCACATTGCGGCTACTGCCGCCGATTCCCGGCCCGCGTTCGAGCTCGTACGGCTTGCGGCGCGTCTTCAACAATCAACCCCGCAGCCCGCACACCGGCATGGACATCGCCGCGCCCAGCGGCACACCGATCAAAGCGCCGGCGTCGGGCCGCGTCATTGAAGCGGGCAACTTCTTCTTCAGCGGCAACACCGTCATCGTCGATCATGGCCAAGGTTTGATCACGATGTACGGACACATGAGTGCGATGGACGTGAAAGTCGGCGATGCGGTGCAGACCGGGGACGTGCTCGGCAAAGTCGGCGCGACCGGCCGTGTGACGGGCCCGCATCTGCACTGGGGCGTGGTGCTGAACGGCACGATGGTCGACCCCGCCCTCTTCCTTCCGCCGGCGCCGCCTGCGGCGAAGAAAACGAAGACTGTGCAGAACTGACGTGACAGGTGTTCCGCACGGAGCTGCCACGCTACTTCGCCGCGCGCCGCAGCTCCTCGCGCACGACGCGCCGGAGCGTTTCTTCGAGCGGCTCGCGTTTGCGCGCGAGGTGCTCGCGTAATGCCTCGTTGATATCCGACTGATAGTTGCCGCCGCCGGCCTCGTTGACCTGTCGGTAGAACCACTCGAGGACATCATTGTCGAGGCGGATGGTGATGCGCGTTTTGCCTTTCTTCGGCTCGCGAATCACCGCGCCTCGACGCGCGCCAGAAAAGTCATATTCTTTACGCATTAGCGTTGCCCGTATTTGCGGCGCTCGGAAGGTGTCGCCCGGCGTGATGAGATGATTCGCACTCTCGTGCCACGAAACGTGAAAACCGTGACGAGCACGCGCCCGATTCGATCCATACCGAGCGAGACGTAGCGCGTTTCACCGTTGGAGTCCGGGTCGCGTCGCGTCATCGCGCGGTCATCGAGTAGCGCCACCGCCGCATGCACGAAATTCACACCATGCTTGCGTAGGTTCTGCTCGCCTCTGGTCGGATCCCACTCGTACTCTCTGGACTTTCATTGTATGCACACCTGTACACCGGATCAATGCGACCGTTGACCCGAAAGGTGTGCGCCGAGCCCCCAGCACAGCGACGCGGATTCATGGTGAAAACGTGCAGAAATGCCCTCCTGCACGCGGTGCTTGCAACCGAGACCAGCAGTGCCGTGTCTTACCGCAGCCGGCGGCCATGCGCCGGATGAACCTGCGCGGACGGCGCTCTGAGAATGATCAAATTTCTGCTGTGGCTGTTGTTGCTGGTCGTGTGCTGGCCGCTCGCGCTGTTGGCGCTGGTGCTGTGGCCGATCGTGTGGCTGCTGTCGATTCCGTTCCGGTTGGTCGGGATCGCGGTGGGCGGCGTGTTCGAGCTGTTGCGCGCGATTGTGTTCCTGCCGGCGCGCTTGCTGGGCGGGCGGCCGTAAAACGAGGCTGCCGCCGGCGCCGCTAGCCGCCCCGGACGGGCGCACACCGCCGCGGACGCTACGGGGCCACCCCGGCCAACAGCCTCACGAGCCAAGCGCCGCGTCCGCACGAGCACGGCGCACAGCGCACGGCGCACGGCGCACTGCGCACGAGCAACTCACCGCGCGGCGAGAAACTCCTGCAGCTTGTCCGCACCACCGACGAGCCGACCGTCGACGAACACCTGCGGCACCTTGGCCACGCCCGACGCCGCCTTCACGCCCTGCATCGTGAGCTGATCGCCGAGATACACGGCGTCGTACGGAATGCCCTTCTCATCGAGCATCGACTTCGCGCGCGCGCAATACGGGCAGCCCTCGCGCGCCAGCATCAGCACGGGCCCGAGCGACTTCTGATTCGGCCGCAAGTACTTCAGCATCGTCTCGGCATCCGAGACCTCGAACGGATCGCCGGGCACATCCGGCTCGACGAACATCTTCTCGATCTTGCCGTCGTCGACGAGCATCGAGTAGCGCCACGAGCGCGTGCCGAGCAAGTTGTCGCGATGGTCGATGGCCATACCCATCGCCTGCGTGAAATCCGCGAACGGATCGGCGACGAAGTGAATGCCCTGCGCCTTCTCCGACTTCTGCCACGCCTCCATCACGTACGGATCGTTCACGGAGAGGCACACGATATCGTCGATACCGGCATCGTGAAAATCCTTCAAGTGCGCGACATAGCCGGGCACGTGCGCCGTGCTGCACGTCGGCGTGAACGCGCCGGGCAGGGCGAACAGGATCACGCGCCGGCCGCGGAACAGCTCGTTCGTGCCGATGCGGTTCGCTTTACCGTCCAGCATCTCCGCCAGCTCGCTGTCGGGCACGCGTTCGCCTTCACGAGAGAGTCGCTTGGTCATCGGGGCCTCGATCCGTTAGGGGGCCGGGTCGAGCAGCAAAGCTCATTCCGCGGAGAACCGCCCGAGCCTTGGCTTGAGCGCCGCGAGCGACTGCCGATGCGTGTAGACCCTGTGCCGGATTCGAAGTATGCGAGCTGTGCGGCGAACACCCCTTCGAAGAGCGCGCTACGTCCGTCGCTTCGATCCGCCGTTTTCGCCCGAGGGTCGATCCGCTGCGCGCCGCTTCTTCGCGCGCCTCTTGCGGCTATGTTCAGCCGCCGCCCGCCGATTCTTGCTCCCCGGATTCTTCGCCGTCGCCTTGCCCGGCCGCCCGCTCGAGTTGCGCTTCTCGCGCTTGCCTTCCGTGAACGGATTCGCGTCCGTCCGAAATTCGAGTTGCACCGGCGTCGCGAATAGATCGAACGTCTTGCGATACACGTTCGAGAGGTAGCGCGCGTACGCATCCGGCACGTGTGCCGTCTGATTGCCGTGAATCACGATGCGCGGCGGATTGCGCCCGCCCTGATGCGCGTAACGCAGCTTGATGCGCCGGCCGTGCACGAGCGGCGGCTGATGCACAGTCATCGCATGCTCGAGTGTGCGCGTGAGCTCCGGTGTGCGCATCTCGCGCATGGCCGCTTCGTACGCGCGAATCGTATCGCCGATCAGATCGCCGACGCCGGTGCCGTGACGCGCGGAAATGAAATGCATCGGCGCGAACGGCACGAAGTCGAGCTTCAGCGCAATCTGCCGGCGGATCTCATCGCGCTGATCCATCGGAATGTGATCCCACTTGTTCACGGCGATCAACACGGCGCGGCCGCGTTGAAGCGCGAGACCCAACACACTCGCGTCGTGCTCGCCGACCGAATCGTGCGCATCGAGCACGAGGATCACGACGTGCGCGTCCTCGATCGCCTGCAGCGTCTTCGCGACGCTGACGCGCTCGATCACGTCCTCGACTTTCGAACGGCGACGCACGCCTGCGGTATCGATGAGCAGGAAATCGCGCTCGTCCCGCCGGAACGGCACGAGAATACTGTCCCGCGTCGTGCCCGGCTGATCGCTCGCAATGACGCGCTCTTCGCCGAGCAGTCGATTCACGAGCGTCGACTTGCCGACGTTCGGCCGCCCGATCACGGCAATCTTGATCGCCGAAGACGGCGTGTCGTCGGACGCGGCGGGCTCGAGCCCCGCCAGCACCTGCTCCATCAGATCGTCGAGCCCTTGCGCGTGGCTCGCGGAAATCGCGAACGGCTCGCCCAACGCGAGCTCGTGAAACTCGGCAGCGACGTCCGTCGGATCTTTGCCTTCGGCTTTGTTGAGGGCGAGGAAGACCGGCTTGCCGGCGCGCCTCAGCTCGCGAGCGACGAATGCATCCTGATGCGTGAGCCCCGCGCGCGCGTCCGCGAGAAACACGAAGCGATCCGCCTCTTCGATGGCGCGCTCGGTCTGCACGCGCATCTGCGTTTCGATGCCGGTGGGATTCTCGACGAGGCCGCCTGTATCGATGGCGACGTACGGCACGGGACCGACGCGGCCGAACCCATACTGCCGATCACGCGTAACGCCGGGAACATCCGCGACGATGGCGTCGCGGGTTCCGGTCAGAGCATTGAACAGCGTCGACTTGCCGACATTCGGCCGGCCGACGAGGGCGATGACGGGTAGCACATCCGGTACTCAACCGCCGTGAGAGTTGCTACGCGGCGGAGTGGCGTCCGGCGCGGCATCTTGCGAAGTCGGCGCGCCGGAGCTCAGCGGAGATTCCGCGGGCGCCTGCGCGGGTGCTGCGGGCTCAGCGGGCGCCGTGGGCTGCGCGGGTTCCGCTGGCACGGAGTCGGTCGCCGAAGATGGCGGCGTCGCTTGCTCAGGGGCCGCAGGCGGCGCTGCTGGCGCGGGATCCTGCGGCGCCGGCGCGCTCGGCGCCTCCGACGTCGAGCCACCCGGCGCCTGCGCCGGTGCGACCGCGTTCGGGTTCTGCGGATCGGCGGCCCGCTTGGCCGGCCTCGCCTGCGCGAGCGCAATGGGCGTCGCCTTGAATGCCGTGACTTTGCCCTCGTCATTCATGACGAGTACGCGATTCGCCGCAACGATCGGCGGATTGCTGATGCGCTCGCCGCCCGCCTCCGCGCGCGCAGCGAACGCGCCCGTATTCTTATCGAGCCAGTGCACGTAGCCTTTGAAGTCCGCGACCACGACGGAGTCGTCCGTCAGCACCGGCGCGGACAACCCGCGATGCGCGAGCCCCTTTTGCCGCCACACTTCCGCGCCGCTGGTGCGCTTCAGCGCAACGACATCGCCCTCCGCCGTCGAGACGTACAGGTTCTCATCGTCGACGATGAGCCCGCGATAGCTCGACATGTCCTGCGCCCACCAAATCTGCCCCGAGTCGAGCGCGAGCTGCGCGACGCGGCCCTGAAAGCCGACCGCATAGACCTTGTCGTCGAGCACTCTCACGGCCGAGTCGATATCGACGAGGCGCTCGAGCTCCGTGCGACCGCGCGACGGCGCAACCGTCGCCTCCCACAGCAGCGCGCCATCGGACAGATTCAGCGCGACGACCTTGCCGTTGTCGAACCCGCAAATCACCTCGTTCCCGACGACGACCGGCACCGCCGTGCCTCGCAACGACAACCGCGGCACCTGCTGCTCGTACTCCCAAATCTGCTTGCCCGTATCGTTCGCGAGCGCATGCAACTTGCCGTCCACCGTCCGCACGATCACGGCGTTCGGCGCAATCGCGGGCGCGGACAATACCTCGCCGTTGACCTTTACTTTCCAGCGCTCGTTGCCATCCGCCGCGTTCAGCGCGATGACGGCGCCTTCACTCGAGCCCACCACGACGAGACCATTACCGACCCCGGTGCCGCCGGACAGCGGCGCCTTCGTGCGCGCTCGCCACACGGTGCGTCCCGACTCGATGTCGAACGCTTCGACGTCGCCGCCGCGCCCCGCGGCGAACGCGCGTCCATCGAGAGCCGCGACATCGAGGCCGAGTCGCAGCACGTCCGCCTTCTTGCCGCCCAAGCCCGTATCCCACATGCGCTGCACGCGCAGACTCGCGGGGAAGTCGGTCAGCTCCGCCGGCGGATCGATGACCTTGTCCTTTTTCGAGCTACAGGCTGCGAGCGGTACGAGCGCCAGCGCGCAGAGCGCGAGGCGAATCCAAGGGCGCGATGACGGCGAGCGAACAGAGAGGGCGGGGGTATACATGGGTTACTGAGCCTTCGGAGTCGGGGCGCCGTTGGCCGCGGCAGGCGGCGTCGTCGCGGGAGCAATGTTGTCGGCGAGCAGGTCGTCGATCTTCAACTGGAGCGACTCCGAATCGACGGTCTGACCGAGCGAGCCATCCCGCGCGGCCTGATATTCCTTGAGCGCGCCCGCCTTGTCGCCCTTTGCGAAGAGCGCGTCACCGCGCGCTTCCTGATAGCGCGGCTTGAATGCGCCAGGGTCGACGCCGTCGAGCGTCTTGATGGCATCGTCGGGCTTGCTTTGCGCGAGCTGCACGCGCGCGAGACGCAGGCGCGCAACGAGCGCAAGTTGCTTGTCCTTGGTCGTGTCCATCACGGACTTCAGCGTGTTCGCGGCTTTGTCGAGCTCATTGGATTCGACCGCCACGCGCGCCGCGAGCAACCGCGCCTGATCGACGTACGGCGAGGAGGGATAGTCGCGCTCCAACTGCAGGGTGATGGTCTCGGCGCGCGTCTTGTCCTTGCGATCCAGCGCTTCGAGAATCTGCTGATACTTCGCACCCGCCTCGAGCGCGAGACGGTCCGTGCGCGCTTCCCACCAGCGCCAGCCGGCCAGAATGCCCGCGCCGACCGCTATGCCCGCGATGATCCAGACGCCATTGGAGCGAATCCAGCCCTTCAGCCACTCCCATTGCTCTTTTTCCGACAGGTAATCGTCCACGCACCCTCCTCTAATAATTCTTCGTCAGCTCGGCCAACGTCGCCGGAAGGCGCGCCGGCAGCTCCGCGATCGGGCAGTCGGTCTGACCGGACTCTTGCCGCAAAGGTTTCACCGCCACGACGCCGCGCGCCAGCTCATCGTCTCCGAGAATCAGCGCCAGCGGCGCGCCGCTGCGGTCTGCGCGCCGGAATTGCGCCTTGAAATTGCCCCCACCGAGATTCAATTCGAAGCGGCGTTCGGGCAGCTCTTCGCGCAGGCGCTCCACGAGCTGCAACGCCTCGATGGTAGCGCGCTCGCCGGCCACGACGACATAGACGTCCGGCGCGGCGGCGGCCGGGGTCTTGCCCGCATTCTCGAGCAGCTTGACGACCCGCTCGATGCCCATCGCGAAGCCGATCGCGGGCTGGGACTCACCCCCGAGGTGCGCGATCAGGCCATCGTAGCGGCCGCCCGCGCACACGGCGTTCTGCGAGCCGAGCGCATCGGTGACCCACTCGAATACGGTGCGATTGTAGTAATCGAGGCCGCGCACCAGCCGCGGATTCACGTGGTATGCGACGCCGAGCGCGTCGAGCGTCTTGCACAACGTCTCGAAGTGCTGGCGCGATTCGGCATCGAGATGCTCCGTGAGCAGCGGCGCGCCCGCCACGAGCGCCCGCATCTCGGGATTCTTGCTGTCGAGAATGCGCAGCGGATTGCCTTCGAGACGCCGGCGACTGTCCGCGTCGAGCTGCGACTCGTGGCTCTTGAAATAGGAGACGAGCAGCTCGCGATAGGCCCGGCGCGCATCCGGCGTACCGAGCGAGTTGATCTCGAGCTTCACGCGATCGATGCCGAGCAAGCGCCACAAGCGCGCGGTCATCGCGATGATCTCGGCATCGACGTCGGGACCGGGGAAGCCGATCGTTTCGACATCGAGTTGATAGAACTGGCGATAGCGCCCTTCTTGCGGCGTCTCGTGCCGGAACATCGGCCCGATGCACCAGAGCTTGTGACGCGCGCCACGCAGCATGCCGTTCTCGATGGCGGCGCGCACGATGCCCGCGGTGGCTTCCGGACGCAGCGTGAGCAGCGTGCCGTTGTCGTCGAAGGTGTACATCTCCTTCTCGACGACGTCGGTCATCTCGCCGATGGCGCGCTTGAAGAGGCGCGTCTCCTCGACGATGGGCACGCGGATTTCGTGATAGCCGTAAGAGGCGACGAGGTTTCGTACGGTGGTCTCGACGAATTGCCAGGTACCGATTTCGGCCGGCAATACGTCGTTCATGCCCTTAACGGCTTGGATGATGTCCGCCAAAAAAATTACTCCCCGTTCGGCTTGCTCGCGGCGGAAGCGGCCCCGTCGGGCCGCGCGCGGACGATGCGCCCGGAGCGGTTGATCGTGAATTGGGCGCTGTCGTTTTGGACGGCGCTCGCCGGCACCTTCGCGGGCCGGCCGTTGATGTTGACGGTGACACCCGGCGCGTTGCCGAGCACGACGCGCAGGGGCGGCGTGCCGGTGACAGCGTGCGATGAGTTCGCGGCGCCGATGTCGTAGAAGAGGCGCTGGCCGTCGGCGTCGTAGACCTCGGCCCAGCTGTCGGACGCGAACCTCAGGGTGACGTCGATGGATTTGAGGCGTGTGGGCGGCTCCGCGGCCGGCGGGGTTGCGGGTGGGGTCGCGGCGAGCTTGGTGGACTTGGTGATCTGGGTGCTGGAAGCCGCGCTTTCAGCTGAAGTTGTGGCGTTGGAGCGCGCTTGCTCACTCGAGCGTGCGCTGCCGGCGTTCGGCGCTGTTGAATCGGGCGAGGTCGTCGCAGGCGGCACGATGTCGCTGCTGCCGCTTTCGTTGGGCTCGGCGAAGGTGCCGTCGTCAGTCGTCTGCACAGCTTGCGGCGCGACCGGCGCGCTCAGCTTCCCAACGTTCTGCAGCACCCACCACACCGTCCCGATGAGCGCGAACGCGATCAACACGACGAGCGACGGCAGCACCAGCTTGCGAGGATCGGTGTGGTGGTGCGCGACCTTCGGCAGCTGCGTGAGATCCGGCAGCACCGGCTTGATCGCCGCGGAGTATGCGTCCAGCAGCTCCTGCGCGTTCTCGCCGACGAGCTCCGAATAGCGCTTGATGTGCCCCTTCACGTACACCGGCGCGTCGAACTCCCCGAAGCGTTCCGCTTCGAGCTTCTCCACGACCGACGCATCGACGTGCAGCTTCTCCGCGACTTGCAGCAACGTCAGGCCCAGCCGCTCGCGGCCGGCCTTGAGTCGCGCACCGATACCGGTGCGGAATTCGCTCGCCGTGGTCGCGGACATGACATCAGCCAGGGTTGCGTTTCGACTCGAGCGAACGCAACTGATCGGAGCCGGCGAACTCGACGCGCAGCCGGCGGGTGTACTTCTCTTCGGCGACGCGGTCGCCTTGCGCGCGCGCGAAACGCACGCCGAGCAGCAGCAGATCCGCCGTCGCTTCGTGCGAGGCGAGATAGGTGTCGAGCTGTGCGCGTCCTTGCGCGATCTGGCCACGCTCCATGTCGAGATCGGCGGCTTGGAAGGCCGCCTCGGCGAAATTCGGGCGAATCTGCAACGCGCGGGCGAACGCGTTGGCGGCTTCGTCATAGCGCTTCGCGCTGCGCAGACACACGCCCGCGTTGCTGTACGCCATCTCGGGTGTGCGATACAGCGGGTTGCGCGCAGCTTCCAAGAAGCGCTTCACCCCGTCCTCCGAGCGCCCGCTCTTGCAGAGGTAGACGGCGTAGTTGTTGATGATCTGCGGATTCTTCGGCGCGAGACGGATCGCCGCCTTGTAGTGCGCATCGGCCTCGGGCTGGTTGTCGAGCTTCTCGTACAGCAGCGCGAGCACGCTGTGCGTTTCCGGATCGCGCGGATTGAATTTCTCCGCGCGCTCGAGCTTCTCCTTCGCGAGCGCGAGATTCCCCTGCCGCAGATACACGGTGCCGAGCTGCTTGTTGATCGAGGCGGCCTTTTCGGAGTCGGTCTCGTCCGATTTGAAGTTGCTGGTCGGCTTGTTACTGGTCGTGGAACAGGCCGCGAGCAGGAGCAGAGCGAGGGCGAAGACGTATCTCATGAGGGTTGTACCGCCACGCCAATGAGCTTGTTGCCGAGCCGGACGGTGGTGCGATCGATGACCTTGCCGGCAAGCTGGCCGCATGCCGCGTCGATGTCATCCCCCCGGGTGCGTCGGATGGTTGCGAGGAGGCCTCGCTGGATGCATTCGTCGCGGAAGCGCTGGATCCGCTCCGCCGGCGAGCGCTGGTAGCGCGTGCCCGGGAACGGGTTGAACGGTATCAGGTTCATCTTCGCCGGATGACCCTGCAAGAGCTGCGCGAGCTCGCGCGCGTGCGCGATGGAGTCGTTGACGCCATCGAGCATGACGTATTCGAAAGTGACGCTGCGGCCGTTCTGCTCGTCGATGTAGTGCCAGCAGGCTTCGAGCAGCTCCGCGATCGGGTGCACGCGATTGATCGGCACGAGCTCGTTGCGTAGCGCGTCGTTCGGCGCGTGCAGCGACACGGCGAGCGCGACGTTCACTTCTTCGGCCAGCTTGTAGATCTGCGGCACGAGCCCCGACGTCGAGAGCGTCACGCGCCGGCGCGACAGATCGAAGCCGAGATCGTCCGTGAAGATGCGCAGCGCCGGCACGACATTGCGAAAATTCGCGAGCGGCTCACCCATGCCCATCAGCACGACGTTCGTCACCGCGCGATCGCCGGGCTGGCCCGTCGTACCGAGCTCGCGATTCGCGAGCCACACCTGTCCGACGATCTCCGCCGTCGAGAGATTTCGATTGAAGCCCTGCTGCGCGGTGGAGCAGAACGAGCAGTCGAGCGCGCAGCCGACTTGCGAGGAGATGCACAGCGTGCCGCGATCCGGCTCCGGGATGTACACCATCTCGAACGCTTGCTTGGCGTCCGCACGGAGCAACCACTTGCGAGTGCCGTCCGCGGACTCCTGCCGCGTGACGATCTCCGGCACCCGAATCTCGGCGCGTTCCGCGAGCTGCGCGCGGAACACCTTCGCGAGATCCGTCATCGCATCGATCGAGCCTTCCGCGCGCTTGTACATCCAGCTCCACAGCTGGCGCGCGCGGAACGGCTCGCTGCCCAGCTCCCGCACGAACGCGTCCAGCTCTGGGCGAGTGAGCCCGAGCAGGTTCTTGCGTTCGAGAGTGGCGGGAGCGCTGGCCATGCGATCAGCCGCGCGGGTGCAGATCGGCGCCCGCGAAGAAGAACGCGATTTCCTGCGCAGCCGTGGCCGGCGCGTCGGAACCGTGCACCGTGTTGCGCTCGATGCCCTCTGCGAGGTCGGCGCGGATGGTGCCGGGCGCCGCCTTCTTCGGGTCGGTCGCGCCCATGATCTCGCGGTTCTTGGCGATGGCGTTCTCGCCTTCCAGCACCTGAACGACGACCGGGCCGGACGTCATGTACTTCACGAGATCCTTGAAGAACGGGCGTTCCTTGTGGACCGCGTAGAACGCTTCCGCTTCCCGCTGAGACAGATGGCACATGCGAGCGGCAATGATGGTGAGCCCCGCCTTCTCGAAACGGCGATACACCTCGCCGATGAGGTTACGGGCTACGCCGTCGGGCTTGACGATGGAAAAAGTGCGCTCGAGCGCCATGGACATCGACCTCCGGAAAAACGCTTCGCGTGGGAAAAGGCCGCTCACCCAACGCCTTTGCGGGGCGCCGAGCGTCGCGGCCACAGTGGGCGGGGAAGTCTACTGGTTGAGCGCCCCTGCCGCAATTTTGCGCAGGGTGGAAGTATCGGTTCTGTAAGGACTTTTCGAGGCCGTAAAACCGGCCGCGACACGCTCGCCGCTCAGACTGAAAAACTCTCCCCGCAGCCGCACTCGCCCTTCACGTTCGGGTTGCGGAAGCGGAAGGCCTCGTTCAGCCCCTGCTTCACGAAATCGACCTGCGTGCCGTCGATGAGCTTCAGGCTCGCGGCGTCCACGAAGACGCGCACGCCCCGGTCCTCGAAGACGACGTCATCGGGCTGCTGGCCTTCGGCGTAGTTCACGACGTAAGCGAAGCCGGAGCAGCCGGTTTTGCGGACTCCGAGTCGCAGACCCACCCCATGCCCGCGGGCGGCCAGGAAGGTGCGGATGCGGTCGGCGGCGGATTCGGTGAGCGAAATGGACATATTCGGCTTGGAGATTCTACGGCGGTCCGGCCGGCGGCTGAAGGGTGGCGTTCAATGCATCTTCGACTGTGAGCAGCCGGCCCAGTTTCCCCACGGGGACATCCAGCGCCTCGAGCCAGGAAGCCGGGGTGCCGGGGACCAAGTCCGCAAGCGAACGTCCGGGGAGCTGTTCGGTGAGCCAGGCGGTCACGGCCAGAGTATGGGGACAGCCCCACGCCTGAAAAAGGGCGGCCTTCACAGAGCCATCCGCCACTCGCAGATGGAAACGGACCCACGCGCCGTCGGCGACGCTGCCGGCCTCACCACGAACGACCTTGGCGGACTTGGCGTTCTTGCCGTTGCCATTGGGCGCCATCGAGCCGGCGTGCGGGAGCTCGTCGAAGTACTTGCGAGCGAGGAGGCTCAGGGTGTCGAGATCGGCGTCGGAGCCGCCAGCGAAGGTGTCGGCGGCGCTTGCGTAGGACGCCGCGAGCCGGTCCTCCGCGCGTCGGGTGCTGATGCGGCGCTCGGGCGTGCGAGCTGGGGAAACCGAGCTGTGCGACGTCCCTTCCGCGGTGTCTAGTGGGCTCGCGGCGGCGGCGCACGCAGGGGAGCCGCGTCTTGAGGCCGCTGCGGGCGATGAATGCGCCACATGCCCCAACCCGGCCGAGCCAGCCGCGAGCGAATGCCCGCTTGCGCTAGCGGGATCCGAATGCGCGCTTCCGGCAGCCGAGCCCGAATGCCCGCTTCCGCCAGCCGCAACCGAGTGTCCGCTTCCGCCGGCGGCGCCCGAATATCCGCTTCCGCCGGTCGCGCCAAACGAATTCTCCGTCGCTGGAGAACCGCCTCCAGTCCCACTTGCCGGCGACACGCGCCGCAGCTTCTCCACTTGTGCAGTCACCGCAGCGGCGGCGGCGTCGATATCCGCGTCACTCGTGCCGCGACCGAAGCTGAACCGCAGCGAGCTCTGCGCCAACTCGGTCCCTCGCCCGAGAGCACGAAGCACATACGACGGTTCGCCCGACGCCGAGTTACACGCCGAGCCGGTGGTAACGGCGAGCGAGGTGAGCCCCGTCACGAGGCTCTCCCCTTCCACGCCATCGAACGACACATTGAGAATCTCGGGAATGCGCGGCGCGGCTTCGCCATTGAGATGCACACCGCCGAGGCGCTGCAACGCCTGCCACAGCCGATCGCGCAGCGCGGCGAGGCGCGCCGGCTCCTTGGCCACCGCCCACGCGGCGATCTCACATGCGACGCCGAATCCAATGATTTGGTGAAGCGCGAGCGTGCCCGGGCGCAGCCCCCGCTCCTGCCCGCCGCCGAACGTCACCGCTCGAAGCAACGGCCGCACTTCCGGTCGCATGTACAACGCGCCGATGCCCTGCGGCCCATAAATCTTGTGCGCGGTGAAAGACAGCATGTCGACGGTCAAGAGTTCTAGGTCGGTGTGCGAGATCCGCAGACCGCCACTCGTCTCCGTGCCCGCCGTGGACTCGCGCACGCGAATCGGCATCTTGCCGACCGATTGCGCGGCATCGGTGTGGAAAGGCACGCCGCGCGCGCGGCACAACTCGCTGATCGCGCGAATGTTCTGGATCACGCCCGTTTCGTTGTTCACGTGCATGATGGATACGAGCGCCGTGTCGGAGCGCAGCCACGCCTCGACGGCGTCGGGTGTGATGCTGCCGTTCGCGTTGGGCGCGAGATAGGTGACGGTGAAGCCTTCGCGCTCGAGTTGCTTGCAGGGATCGAGCACAGCTTTGTGCTCGATGCGCGAAGTGATGATGTGACGCTTGCGGTCTGCGTTCGCGCGCGCGATGCCGAGAATCGCGAGGTTGTTCGATTCGGTCGCGCCCGAGGTGAACACGATGTGCTCGGGATGCGCGCCGATCAGCGCGGCTACTTGCGCACGCGCCGCTTCAATGCGCGCCGCCGCGCGGCGGCCGAACGGGTGTGTGATCGAGCCGGCGTTGCCGTATTGCGCGGCTGCGTTCAGCGCGGCGCTCATCGCGCGGGCGACTGCGGGGGCAACCGGAGTTGTCGCTGCGTAGTCGAGATAGATTGGGGCGGTCATGTGAGGGTGCTCGTCGGCTGGGCCGGCGTCGCCGAGATTGCGCCCTCATGGGGGCCGTGCCGCCACTGGCGCTGGCGGTTGGGCGCTGAGGCGCCATCTGCAGGAATGTCACGAGCTTCGCGAAACTCACCAGCTTCACGAGCTGCTGCACACGTCCTCATGCGTTCACGTCCCTGACTTCGGCGGACCGGCGGCGCGCCGCTTGTTTTGCACGGCGGTCAGCAGGCCACGCAGGATGTTCATCTCGTTCTGATCGAGCTCGGCACGCTGAAAGATGCGGCGGATGCGCGCCATCAAGTGCGTGCCCGCCTGCGTGCGATCGCGAAAATCGACCTCTTCCATCACCCGCGCGAGATGCACATAGAGCCGCTCCATCTCCTCGGGCGTCGCGAGCGGCGCGCTGCGCGGATCGGCTACTTCGGGCTGGCCGAACGCGCGAAACAACTCGTATGCCACGAGTTGCACCGCCATCGCGAGATTGAGCGACAGGTACTCGTGATTCGCCGGAATGCGGATCAGCGCGTGCGCCGTTTCCAGCGCCTCATTGGTGAGCCCGGTGCGCTCGGCGCCGAACAGCACCGCCGTCGGCGCGCGCTGCGACTCGGCAACGATGCGCTCGGCCGCGGCCCGCACGTCCAGCACTCGAAAGTTCTGATCTCGATCGCGGGATGTGGTCGCGGCGACGTAGCCGACGCCTGCGAGCGCCTGCTCGAGCGTGTCCACGACGACGGCGCGGGCCAGCAAATCGTCCGCGCCCGAGGCACGCGCCGTGGCCTCGGCGTGCGGGAATTGCTTGGGCCGCACGAGCACCAGCTCACGCAGAGCCATGTTCTTCATCGCGCGCGCCACCGCCCCGATGTTGCCGGGGTGCGAAGGCTCGACGAGCACGATACGGATTGCAGGGGTTGCGGAAATCATCGGGAAATCAAGGTATCTGTTAGGCTAGCGGCCCGAAGTGACCATTCACTTGCGCGCTCTGTAACACGCTCAGCCGCACATATCGCTCATCCGATCGCAGCATAAATGCCCGTCCACGCCCTGCTCAACATCGCGGTCCGCGCCGCGCGCAACGCCGGCGAAATCATCGTCCGGAGCATGAATCGCCTCGAAAGCCTCGAGATTACCTCGAAAGGCCGCAACGACTTCGTCACCGAGGTCGATCGGGCCGCCGAGCACGAGATCATCGGCCACATCCGCAAGCACTATCCGGCGCATGCCTTCCTCGGTGAGGAGAGCGGCTCGACGCCCGGCAAGAACGGCGAGACGGACACGGTGTGGATCATCGATCCGCTCGATGGCACCACGAATTTTCTGCACGGCTTTCCGCAGTTCTCGGTATCGATCGCCTGCCGCCAGCGCGGCCGCCTGGAGCACGCCGTGGTCTACGATCCGCTGCGTCAGGAAATCTTCACGGCGTCGCGCGGCGAAGGCGCGCGCCTCGATAATCACCGCATTCGCGTGAGCAAGCAGCGCACGCTCGACGGCGCGCTCGTCGCGACGGGCTTTCCCTATCGCTCGAACGTGCACCACATCGACGCGTATCTCGCGATGCTCAAAACCGTCATGGAACAAACCGCGGGCGTGCGCCGGCCCGGCTCCGCTGCGCTCGATTTGGCTTACGTCGCCTCCGGTCGCGTGGACGCGTTCTTCGAGATCGGTCTCGCGCCGTGGGACACGGCGGCCGGCGCGCTCCTGATCCAGGAAGCGGGCGGGCGCATCGGCAATTTGACCGGCGGGGAATACAAGGACAGCGGCAACATCGTCGCCGGCTCGCCGAAGGTCTACGCGGCGCTGATCGAAGCCCTGGCGCCGCACCTGACCGAGCGACTGCGCGAGCCCTGAGGCGCGCGTCGCGAGCGCAGGCGCGCGCTAACGTTCGCTTGACGCCCTGTAGTAGAGTCGCGCGCAATTTCATACTCCGGGGGCCGATAGATGAGCAAACGCGGTCTTTTCGCGACCATCCCGATCGCCGAGTTGTCCAAGGAAGCCAAGGGCGCGGACGGTGTGACGCTCAACCGGTCGCTCGGCCCCGGGGCACTCATCGCCATCGGCATCGGCGGAATCATCGGCACCGGCATCTTCGTGCTGACCGGTCTCGCCGCCGCTCAACACGCGGGCCCTGCGATTCCCCTCTCGTTCATCATGGCGGCGTTCGGCTGCTTGTTCGCCGGCCTGTGCTACGCCGAGTTCTCTTCGATGGTGCCGGTCTCCGGCAGCGCTTACGCCTATAGCTACGCGACGCTCGGCGAGTTCACGGCGTGGTTCGTGGGCTGGAACCTCGTGCTCGAATACATGTTGGCCGCCGCCACGGTCGCGGTCGGCTGGTCGCGATACTTCGTGAAGTTGCTCGAAGAGCTGCACATCAACGTACCCGTCGCGCTCACCAAAGCACCGGTCGATTGGAATCACGGCTTCGTGGCAACGGATGGCGTGCTGAACATTCCGGCGGTGTTGATCGCCGCGCTCGCGACCGCGATCTGCTACATCGGCATCCGCCAGTCCGCAACGGTGAACGGCATCGTCGTCGCCATCAAAGTGACGATCGTCGTGCTCGTCATCGCGTTCGGCGCGTTCTTCGTGAGCACCTCGTACTGGCATCCCTACATACCGGCGAACACCGGCACGTTCGGTGAGTTCGGCATCTCGGGCATCCTGCGCGCGTCGGGCATCATCTTCTTCGCCTACATCGGGTTCGATGCCGTATCGACGGCCGCTCAGGAAGCGAAGAATCCGCAGCGCGACCTGCCGATCGGCATCCTGGGCAGCCTCGTCATCTGCACGATTCTCTACATCCTCATGTCGGCGGTGCTGACGGGTCTCGTGCCGTATCAAAAGCTGAACGACGCCGCGCCCGTCGCCGTCGCGCTGCAAGCGCATCCGAATCTCAGCTGGCTCACGCTGTGGGTGATCGTCGGCGCGCTCGCCGGCCTCACCTCCGTCATCCTCGTCATGATCCTGGCGCAGGCGCGCATCTTCCTGACGATGGCGCAGCACGGGCTGATCCCGCCGTCGTTCGCGAAGGTGCACCCGAAGTACCGCACGCCGCACGTCGCCACGGCCGTCACCGGTCTGTTCGCGATGCTTGCTGCGGGCGTGCTGCCGATCAACGTGTTGAGCGAGATGGTGTCCATCGGGACGCTCATCGCGTTCATCGTGGTGTGCATCGGCGTGCTCGTGCTGCGCTACACGCGGCCCGAATTGCCGCGTCCGTTCAAGGTGAAGGGCATCTGGGCCGTGAGTCTGCTCGGCGTGGCGTTCTGCGGCGTGATGGCCGCGACGCTCGACAAGGCGACGTGGATGCGCCTCATCTGGTGGACGGTCATCGGCGTGATCATCTACTTCGGGTACAGCTATCGCCGCAGCAAGCTGCGCAATGGCGAGGTTGCCACGGACGCGACGCCGGCGCGCGCGGAAAGCTGAGCGCCGCGCTACCGCAGTTGGAGTTGAAACAATGGGCCGGTTGCGAAAGCACCGGCCCGTCTTTTTGCGCTGTCCCGAAGGGGCATCAACCCGGCGCGTCTTCGGTCTTCGGCTTGCGATCCAGCAAGCGGCGCAGACGGATGTTGATCATCTCGACCACCACCGAGAACGCCATCGCGAAGTACAGATAGCCCTTCGGGATGTGGAAGTGCGCCCCCTCCCCGATCAGCGCCACGCCGATCAGGATCAGAAACGACAGGGCGAGAATCTTGATCGTCGGATGGCGATCCACGAAGTCCGCGATCGCGCCCGACACCACCATCATCACGAGAATCGCCACGACCACCGCCGCGACCATCACCGGCAGCTCGTTCGCCAATCCCACCGCCGTGAACACGGAGTCGAGCGAGAACACGATGTCGATCACGCCGATCTGCGCGACCGTCATGAAAAAGCTGGAGAACACTCGCGCGCTGTGATCCTCGGACGCGCCTTCCAGCGTGTGATGGATCTCGAGCGTGCTCTTCACGAGCAGGAACAGCCCGCCGAGGAACAGGATGAGGTCGCGCCCCGACACGCCCTGGTCGCCGACGAAGAACCACGGCGTCGTCAAGCGCGTCAGCCACACGATGGAGAACAGCAGCAGCACGCGCGTGATCATCGCGAACGCAAGACCGCTGATGCGCGCGGAGTTGCGCTGCGCCGGCGGCAGCCGCCCGACCAGGATGGAAATGAAAATGATGTTGTCGATGCCGAGGACGATCTCGAGCGCCGATAGCGTGATGAACGCGATCCAGGCTTGGGGATCGGTGAGCAGCTCCAGCATCGTCTTACGGCAGGTGATCCACCGCGGTCTTCTTGACCGTCGGGAACACGTGCTCGGCTTTCAGCCCCAGATCGAGCGCGACAGAGCTCGAGATATAGATGGATGAATACGTGCCGGCGATGATGCCGATCAGCAGCGCTTCGGAGAAGCCGCGCAACACCGGCCCGCCGAGGAACAGCAGCGCCACGACGACGATGGAGGTGACTACCTTCGTCATGATCGTGCGCGACAGCGTCTGATTGATCGCCTGATCGAGCACCACCGGCGGCGGCAGTCGGCGGGCCGCCTCGAAGCGCTCGCGGATGCGATCGAACACGATGACCGTGTCGTTCAGCGAGTAGCCGATGACCGCGAGGATGGCCGCGACGACGGCGAGATCGAACGGCGTCTTCGTGATCGAGAACACGCCGAGCACGAGGATCGGGTCGTGAACGACGGCGAGGATGGCGCCCGCAGAGAGTCGCCACGTGTGGAACCGCAGCGCCAAGTAGGCGGCGATCAGGATCAGCGTGAACGAGAGCGCCCAGATGGCGCTCGTCTTCAACTCCCCACCGACCTGGGGACCGACCACTTCCAACTGCTCGATCTGTGCGCCGGCGTCCACCGACTTCAGCACTTTCTCGATCTGCGCGCGGATGACGTCACCCGTCTGGCCCGAGATGGGTGGCAGACGGATCGCGATTTCACGCGAAGAGCCGAATTGCGTCACCTGAGGCTCGTGGAAACCCGCGCCCTCGAGGCTGGCGCGGACCTTCTCCACGTCCACCGCCTGCGGAAAGTTCGCCGAAAGACTCACGCCGCCCGTGAAGTCGATGGCGTAGTTCAGACCGCGCGTCGCGAACGACGCGAAGCAGATGATCATCAGAACCGCAGACAACCCGTACCACACCTTGCGGGTGGCCATGAACGGGAAGCTCGTCTGCTTGTGAAAGAATTCCACGTCGAGTGCCTCAGATGGAGAGCTTCGCGAGCTTGCGCTTGCCGCCGTACATGAGCGTGAGCAGCGCGCGGCTGCCCATCAATGCCGTGAACATCGACGTGCCGATACCGAGCGTCAGCACGATGGCGAAGCCGCGGATCGGGCCGCTGCCGAAAATCCACAGCACGATGCCCGCGATGAGCGTCGTCACGTTCGAGTCCGCGATGGCCGAGAACGCCTTGTCGAAGCCGTGCCGAATCGCCGCTTGCGGCGACACGCCGTTGCGCAACTCTTCGCGGATGCGTTCGTAGATCAGCACGTTCGCGTCCACCGCCATACCGACGGTGAGGATGATGCCCGCGATGCCGGGCAGCGAGAGCGACGCTCGCATCATCGACAGCAGCGCGGTCAAGAGCACCACGTTCGCGAGCAGCACGGCGTCCGCCACCAGGCCGAACACCTTGTAGTAGATCACCATGAAGATGAAGACGCCGGCCATGCCGATGATCAGCGCGTTCACGCCCTGCTCGATGTTCTTCTCACCGACGCTCGGGCCGACCGCGCGCTCTTCGACCACATAGATCGGCGCCGCGAGCGAGCCGGCACGCAACAGCAACGCCAGCTCGCGCGCTTCGCCGGACTGCAGACCGGTGATCTGGAACTGGTTGCTGAAAATGCCGCGAATGGTCGCGTTGCTGATGACCTCTTCGGTCGTCACGTCGCGCGTGGTCGGCTGGCCGTTGACGTTCACCGTCTCGCGGCTCTTCTCGATGAAGACGACGCCCATGCGCCGCCCGACGTTCTGGCGCGTGGTCTTCAGCATCTCCTCGCCGCCGCGCGAATCGAGCTTGATCGAGACGCCCGGGCCTTCCTGGGTCGCGGCCGTGCGCGCATCCGTGAGCTGATCGCCGGTGACGATGATGTCGCGCTTCAGCAGGATGGGCTGCTTCGTTCCGCGCATGAAGTACAGCTTGGTGCCGAGCGGCGCCCGGCCGCGCTGCGCAGCCTCGATCGGGCTGTGCTGCGTGTCCTCGAGGCGCCATTCGAGCGTCGCCACCTTGCCGAGAATGTCCTTCACCTCGGCCGAATTCTGCACGCCCGGAAGCTGCACGTTGATGCGGTCGAGACCTTGGCGCTGCACGATGGGCTCGGACACGCCGAGCTCGTTCACGCGATTGCGCAGGGTTTCGATGTTCTTCTGGATCGCGTAGTCCTGGCGCTCGCGAATCTGCTTCTCCGTCAACACGCCCTGCACGGCCGGGCCGGTGGACAAGTTGATGGTGGTGAGCGTCAGGTCGGAGAGCGATTTCGACAGCAGCTCGCGCACGGCATCGGGATCGGAGTTCGGCGGCAGCGTCACGCGAACGGCGTTCGGGCGCGAGCTGTCGACGGCCACCGGCGCGACGTCGAGGTACTGGATCTTCGCGTCCGCGAGCGCGCGACGCATGCCCTGTTCGTAGCCGCCCAGCACCTGATTGATGGCGCCGCTCACGTCCACTTGGTACAGCAGATAGAGACCGCCGCGCAGATCCAGGCCGAACGGCATCGGGCGAATGCCGAGCTTGCTAAAGAGCGGTGGCGCGCGCGTCGCGAACGACAGCGCGGTGATGTATTGATCCTTGAACTGCGGGTTCGAGTTGACCGCGTCACGCGCGCGGAGCTGATCCGGGACGCCCGCGAAGTGCACCATCAAGCGCCCGCTGTCGATGATGCTGCGGACGTACGGGATGTTCTGATCGGTGAGGAACTTCTCGACGGTCTGCTGCGCCGTCGCGTCCATGGCGTTGTGATCCTTGCGCGCCACCTGCAGGGCCGGCGCCGAGCCGAACACGTTCGGCAACGCAAAGATCAACGCGAGAACGAGAACGAGGCCGACGAGAATGTATTTCCAGCGCGCGTACTCGAGCATGGCTCAACTGCTCTTCAGCGTGCCCTTGGGCATCTGCGAACCGATCTGGAACTTCTGCACCTTGATGCGCACGCCGTCCGCGATCTCGAGCGTGACGAAGGTGTCGCCCACTTCGATGACCTTGCCGAGGATGCCGCCGCTCGTCACGACCTCGTCGCCGACGGACAGCCGTTGCACCATCGCCTGATGTTCCTTCGCCTTTTTCTGCTGCGGGCGGATCAGCAGGAAATAGAAGATGGCGATGAAGACCACCATCATCAGCAGCGGCGCGAATTGTCCGCCGGGGGATGCGCCGGCGCCCTGCGCCATTGCGTCCGGAATCAAACCGTTCATGAGGTCACCTTGGAGTGAGAGCCTTGATTCGCCTTACGAAACCGTCGGCCGCATGGGCCGGGCCCGGGCGCGAAGGGGCGGCATTATGCCACAGCGTCCGGCGGCGCTTGGTCCTTGAAAAAGCGGGCCTTTCCACGCACCCGGCGGGGTCGGATTTCGGGGCGTCATGCGGCCGCGAGGCGGGCGCGATAGTCGCGGGCCAAGGCGCCGAACTGGCCTGCCGCAATGGCGCCGCGGATCCGGCGCATCAGGTCCAGGTAGAAGTGCAGGTTGTGGATCGTGTTCAAGCGCGAGCCGAGGATTTCATTGCAACGGTCGAGGTGGCGGAGATACGAGCGCGAGTAGTTGCGGCAGGTGTAGCAGGCGCAGTTGGGGTCGAGCGGGCCGAGGTCGGCGTGATGCGCGCTGTTCCTGATGTTCACCACGCCGAGCGATGTGAAGAGGTGGCCGTTGCGCGCGTGGCGGGTGGGGATCACGCAATCGAACATATCGATACCGCGGGCGACGGCGGCGACGATGTCCTCGGGCTTGCCGACGCCCATCAAATAGCGCGGCTTGTCGGCCGGCATCCGCGGCACCACGGTTTCGAGCACTTTGAGGCGCTCCTCCTCCGGCTCGCCGACCGCGAGGCCCCCGACCGCAAGCCCGGGCCAATCCAACTGCACCAGCATTTCCAGCGAGGCGAGGCGCAGCGCGGTGTGCATGCCTCCCTGCACGATCCCGAACAAGCCGCCCGGCGGCTCGGCGCCGCGCTCCCGATAGTAGTGCTCATGACTCCGGCTCGCCCATCTCATCGACCTTTCCATTGATGCGCGGGCCTCGGGCTCCGTCGCCGGATACGGCGTGCAATCATCCAAGGCCATCGCGATGTCCGACCGCAGCTTCAACTGCACTTCCATAGAGTCCTCGGGAGTCAGTCGCACGTCCGCGCCGTCGATCGGCGATTTGAAGCGCACGCCCTCCTCCGTGATCTTGCGCAAGCTGCGCAAGCTGAACACCTGAAAGCCGCCGGAATCCGTGAGGATCGGGTGCTGCCAGTGCATGAACTCGTGCAGCCCGCCGTGCGCATTCACGATGTCCGCACCCGGCCGCAACATCAGGTGGAAGGTGTTGCCGAGGATCATGTGCGCGCCGAGCCCTTCGAGCTCCTCGGGCGTCATCGCCTTCACGCTGCCATAAGTGCCGATAGGCATGAACGCCGGCGTTTCGACGATGCCGTGCGTCAGAGACAACTTGCCGAGGCGTGCGGGGCCGTCGGTCGACAGCACTTCGAAGGTTGGCCTCATCGCGGAGTTTCCGGGGTCACGAACATGGCATCGCCGTAGCTGAAAAACCGATAGCGTAACCGCACGGCCTGCTCGTATGCGGCCAATACGTGCTCGCGGCCCGCGAACGCGGCGACCAGCATCAACAAGGTCGACTCCGGCAAGTGGAAATTCGTGATGAGCGCGTCGACGACGCGGAATTGAAAGCCCGGCGCGATGAACAAGCGCGTGTCGCCGGAGAACGAAACCAATTCCCCGCTGCTTGAAGATGGACCACTATCTGAAGATTGGCCGCTCCCTGAAGGTTGGCCCCTGTCTGACGATGCGCGCTCTGCGCGGCCCGCGGCGCTCGCCAGTGCGGCGGACTCCAATGCACGCGCAACCGTAGTGCCGACTGATATCACGCGCCCGCCGCGGGCGCGCGTGCGAGCGACGGCCTCGCATGTCTCGGCACTCACGGACACACGCTCCGCATGCATCACGTGCGATTCAATGTCATCGACGCGCACCGGCTGAAACGTCCCCGCCCCCACATGCAGCGTCACAAGCGCGCGCTGGACGCCGCGCGCTTCCAGCGCCCCGATCAATGCAGCGTCGAAGTGCAGACTTGCCGTCGGCGCGGCAACAGCTCCCGCGTGCTCGGCAAAAATGCTCTGATAGCGCTCGCGATCCGCGCCGCTCGGCGTCCGCCGAATGTACGGCGGCAACGGCACTTCGCCCCAGCGCTCGAAAAACTCGAACGCCGGGGCCGGCAACGCGACCTCCCACAACTCGCCGTGCTTCGCGACCACCCGCACCGGGCCGCCCACAGTCGCGATTTCGAGCTCCTCGCGAATCGCCTTGCTCGCGCGCAATTGCACGAGGGCGCCGCGCTCCCCGATCGGCCGCTCGAGAAAGATCTCCACCCGGCCCCCCGAGGGCTTGAACCCGACGAGCCGCGCCGCGACGACCCGCGTGTCGTTGAACACGAGCAGATCGCCCGCGCGGATCAGCTCGGGCAAGTCGCGGAACACGCGATCGGAAACGTGGCCGGTCCGGCCGTCGAGCACCAGCAGCCGGCTGGCCGAGCGCTCGGCCAGCGGCGTCTGGGCAATCAGTTCTTCGGGAAGGTCGTAGGAGAAGTCGGCGCGTCGCACGCGCGCATGGTAGTCGTCAGAGCTCGCTCGTATCCAGCGCCGTACGCGCCGCCCGCGAGCGCCGCGTACGTTCGCGCTCGCGTTCGTCCGGCAGCGTGATCTGCAGGTCCATCGCTTTGCGCTCGCGCATGATGTGCAGCGTGAGCGTCTCGCCCCCTTGGTATGAGCGCAGGATGCGCGTCACTTGCGAGCCGCTCGTCGGGACTCGCCCGTCGATGTTCAGGATCACGTCCCCGTCGTGCAGCTTGTAGACATCGCTCTTGGGCGCCCGCACGACGAGCAAGCCCTTGTCGGTGCCGAAGTAGCGCGCGAGTTGCGGCGTGAGCGCCGTGAGCTCCATGCCGCCGAGACCGCCGCCGATCGCCGCCGATCGCCCGAAAGGCCCGAACGGCAAGTTCGACGGATCGAAATCGAAGTCGAAATCGAAGTCCGCATCGGGTGCAGTCCGGTACGCAAACGTGCGCGCATCGAAGCGCCGTGCCGTGACCTTGATCTCCTGCGGCTTGCCGTTGCGCATGATGCGCAGCTGCACCGAAGAGTCCGGCTCGACGGCGCGGAGCAGCCGCGCGACTTCACTCGAGCCGCCCTTCACGTCCTTGCCGTTGACGGCGACGATCACGTCGCCTACGCGAATCCCCGCCGCTTCGGCGGCGCCACCGGGGCTGACGTCGCGGACTTTCGCGCCCGTGCCGCCCTCGGCCGCTTCGAGCTGCACGCCGATGATCGAGCGCCGCGGGCCGGCCACGAAAGCCGAGCCGATGTTCTCCATCGCATGCGCGGCGATCTCCGAGGAGAGCGCGGCCACTTCGGCCGCGGCCTGTTCGAGGCGGCGCTTGGCGTCGGCGAGCCGCGCATCACGATCACGTTCGGCTTGCTGGCGGTCGCGCTCGGCTTGCGCGCGGTCCCTCTCCGCCTGCTTGCGATCACGCTCGGCTTGCGCGCGATCCCGTTCCACCTGGGCGCGCGCGCTAGGGCTGCTCGGCTCCGGCGTGGGAACGGGAGCTGGTGCAGCCGCCGGGTATGGGGGCGCCTCGACTGCCGGCGGTACCGGAGGAGCCGGCTGCACCGCGTCCTCGCGTTCGACTTGTTCGGCCCTCAACGCAGTGCTCGCGCTCGCTGCGAGCGTCGCGGCGAGAAGCAACGCGACCCCGCCGCTTCGGCCTGCGCCGGCGCTGCGCCCCGGCCCGCCGGCAGCGCGGCGTACACGATGGCTATCGAAGGGAATGACTTTCATGACCCAACCTCGACGCGACTCAGGGCACCTGAGCCGCAAGTGTTTCCGCGTAACGCACTTGCGCGAGCGAGCCGATCAGCCGCGCGCGCTCTTGCCGAAGCGCACGCAGGCCCGCGGCATCCGCGTGCGTAATCTCTGCATCCGACAGCGCGTCGTCGACCCACGCAATTCGATCTTCGAGATTCGCGACCGCGAGCCGCGAGCCCACGCGCACGACGGCCGGCTCGGCCGGCTGCTGCGCGAGCCAGCGACGCG